>FWWL01003559.1_pt1 | contig 28186 bp, 20 predicted proteins | sample 2228331 | NCBI WGS metagenome assembly FWWL01 (sample SAMEA103939775, study PRJEB20133) | metagenome
AGGCGGTCATCCAGATGTCGGTTGACCGAAAATGCGATAGGTTTGTATTTGGATAGGCAACGCCCTGCACGATTGCCACCATGCCATCGTTGAACATCCGCTCGATGCTGCTCATAGCGGGGTGGAGTGCTGCCGTATCGGTGATACGGAGCAGTTTCGATTCGGGCAGTGCGACCTGTGGGCGAACCTGGTAGTACGTGCTGAGTTGATCGAGCGGAACGACTGTGTTGATACCGTCGTTGCCACCGTTGAGCTGGATGAGAACAAGCACGCGGTCGGTCGCACTGAGAATCTGCCAGAGCGGATCGAATGCGCGGGAGCGAGCCACAGCTCCTATGGGAAACCCGCCGAGCACCAGGGGCAGTGCGATCAGCGGAGACGTTGTCTTCAGAAAATCACGGCGTTTCATTTCATGCCTCCAGGTGGTTACATCAATTGGTATTCTGCCATGCGGAACATTGTGCGGAGCAGGTTCTGCAAACGCTGCTGGGCAGCGCCGCGCGCCGTCGGATCGGTAGGATTGGCTTTGTAGGCAGCCCAGATTTGCGCCCATTCGTACACCTGCCCACCCGCCATGAGCACCGAGCGCGCAAGGTAGTCGCGCTGCTCGGCGGTGAGCGGATACGCCGGCATCAGCTCTTGCTCCAGATCGGCGATGAGTTGAGCGTAGTCGCCCGGGTTGCTGCTGGTGCGCTCGGCAAACGCGAGCACATCGAGAATGTATCCACGCGGCAATTGGCGACTGCCAAACAAAATCGTATCGGTCAGAGCATATCGCGTCGGCAACGTTGCGCTGTTGATCCAGAGGCGATAGTAGTCGGGCGTTTGGTAGTATGCTGGCCAGCCGGCAACGCTGGGTGGGTCCATCGGATTCTGCTGCAGGGCTGCTGCTACGACCAGGAGCGCATTGAGCAATCGGGCTTTGTCCTGTGCATTCGCCGGCAGAGTGAAGCCAGCGGTCGTCATCGTCATGACGATAAAATCGAGCGGACTTTTGATCATTGCCCCGATGTTCTGATCGTCGTGGAAGTGTGCGCTCTTGAGCAGGACACTGAGCACCGGCTTGACCTGGTAATCCGACTGGCGCAGCAGTTGCGCCAGCGGTTCGATAACCTCGCCTTCGGTGCGCTCGTCAATCTGGTAAAACACAAACCAGCGGTAGAGCTTGCGCACAAAGAAACGCGCCGTTTCCTCCTGCGAGAAGATCATGTCGAGCAATTCAGTGAGTTCTTCGGCTCCAGCGGTTGAACCTGTTCGCCCTCGAATGACGCGATTGCCATAAGCTGCGGAAAATTGCTTATCGCCCCTGTCGTGAAGATTGGCGCTGAAGACGCTGGTACTGGGATCTCCGTTCCGCAACACACGCCAGCCAGTCAAAATGCGTGCAGCTTGCTGCACATCATGTTCGGTGTAGTGTGTGTAGTCGCCCGGTGCACGCTCAGGACCTTTGCCGATGGTGAACAGCTCCTGTAGCTCGCGGGCATAGTTTTCGTTCGGCTTCTGGGCTGTGTTCTGATCGCCGTTGAGATATCGCAGCATGCCGGGGTCAATTGTTACCCGAAAGGTGAGTTCCTTGAGATTGCCGAGAGCATATCGCCGGAGCATGGCGTTATGGTGGTACTGCAGGCGTGAGTCGGCAATGGTGTCGGCTTCGGTGGCAAAGTAGTTGTGCCACAGCAGCGTCATTTTTTCGATGATCGAAAGCCGATCGGTGCGGAGCATCTGCTCAAGCCACCACGCTTTGACCATAAGGCGATACTGCGCATCGTTCTGGATAGGACTTGTATTGTTGACCCACGTTTGTCCGGTGGCAGGATCAAGCGGCGGTTCGGGTGCTGGTTGGTCGGCAAGTAATTGCTCGACAGCGGCATCGAGTCCCAAGTCCATCAATTGGCGGGCAAACCGCCGAGCACTCAGAAAGGTTGTGCGTCGCAGCAGATGTCCGGCATGTCGCTCATCCCAGGGTCCGGTGTAGCGATCGAGTGCGCCCATGACAAACTCCGTTGGTATAAAAAATCGTGCTCACGGCGACGGCAGTAACACAGCCGAGCATTCACCGTAACCGTGCGCTCTGACTCGGCGCAGAGAGCGATGGTTTAATTGGGTGCTGCTGATTGTTCGATGCGCTCGAGCAGCGCCGGTGAAACCGTCAATCCTTGAGCCTGCATTCGAGCAGCATGGCGGCGTGCGTCGTCGAGCCGTCCGGTGTCAATGTACAAGAGCAGCAAATTGTGGTTCGCTTGCGCATCGCCCGGCGCAAGGCGTAGCTGGCGTTCCAACAGTATGCGTGCCGAGTCAAGTTGTTTTTCTTCGAAAGCGATGCGTGCCAGGCGGAAGTACAGCTCCGGCCATGATGGGATGAGCGCCAGCTCGCGTTGGTAATGCACCTTCGCCCGCGTGAAGTCACCCCGATCCCAGTACACATTGCCGATGTAGTAGTTGATGTACTTCTGCGTGCTGTCCATTCGATATGCTTCCCAGAGCAAACGTTCGCCCTCGGCTTTGCGTGGGTTGACTTTGTCGAGATAGTAGCGTGCTCCCAGCATCATGCGTGCGTATGCCGAATGGGGAGAGGTGCGCACGGCTTCTTCCCAGAACACGATCCGATTGCGGAAAGACTCGCTCCGGTGCCAGGCGAGGATGCTGAACACACCGACCAGCAGCAGCCCATTGCTCCAGACCAGCCGACGCGGCAAACCCGATGCGACCGAGCCGAGCAGCCAGAGTACACCAATCATCGGAACGTAGAGGCGGTGCTCGTAAGCTTCCTGGTTGATGTGGCGCGGTACGATGAGCGCGGGCAACAGAAACAGCACATACCACGCAATCGCTGCGACGACTGTCTGCCACCGGAGTTGACTTTTGCCACGCCAGAGCAGCACGGCAACAATGAGGCTTGCCCCGATGCCCGGCAGCAGCGACGTATCCTCCAACCGCGGAAAAACCGACAGCTCCACCGGCAGCAGACACTTGCCCAGATACTGGAGGTAGAGCGGCACTCGCTCCAGGAAAATTCCGGCAAGCTCGGCAAGATTAGTCGGTAACGGCTCTACAGTCGCATGAGCACGAAACACTGCCCACAGCAGGCTTGATGCCGCCCATAGCACCAGAGGCATCACCAATGCTCGAAGCGTTTCTTTCCCTTGCCATCGCCAGAGCGCCAGTGCGCCCAACACCGTTGGTCCAACGATCAGGGCAGTTTCTTTGGTGAACAGAGCGCCGAGCAGCAGAACAAATCCCGCCACCAGCAGCCACCACCGTCGGCGTTCCATCCACGCCACTGTGACGATGCCATAGCCGAAGGTCGCAATGCCGAGCATGGAATCATTGCGCCCTGGGATCCACACGACCGCCTGCACCAGCGCAGGATGCACCGCAAACAGCAGCGCCAGCAGCCATGCGAGCAGATCCCGATTCAACAACCGCCGTAGAAACAGAAAAACCAGCACCGCAGCAATGGCATGGAGTGCGATGTTAGTCGCTCGATACGTGCGTAGCACGTCGCGCGGCGAGCCGTCGGAGTGGAGTGTCTGCCCGATTCGTCCTTCGCGATGGCGATCAGCAATGAACGTCCACAGCAAGAGCGGGCGGTAGTACGTATCGCCAGAGTCCACAAAGACGCCGCGCTCGAATGCACGAAGCAGATTCCCTGCATCGCGATTGAATGATTCTCGCTCCCGTATGAAAATCAAGTCGTCGAGGTCGGTGTAGCCATAGTCGAGGGTATGCCAGTAGAGCGCAATGGCAGCGCCCATGATTGCTGCGCAGGCTGCAAGGAGGTGCCAGCGATGGAAGCGATGAGTGCTCAACGTCTGCGCCATGGTGAACAGTAACGCAAAGGGTAGATAGTCAAACGGCGCAAAAGTAACTGTGCAGCGTGTGCTGTGTTGTGCGGCGTTTTTTCTGTGCCCGAAAAGTGCAGACCCCAACAGACAAAATCGTGCCAATTTTTGCTGGTTATTCACAGTCGTCGTCGCTTACAAGTCACCCGTGAAAAAAGTGCTTGCATGCCAGCCTGTGCCGTATTATTTTCGCGCTGGGAGAGAGTACGTGATGCCTCCTTTCGTTGTGGTGGTGAAAGGTCTCCGGGGAGTGCCCCTCGATGTTGTGGTGACGTCGAGGGGCATTTCATTTTTGCGAACCTCGAAGTATCTTTGAAAGAGCGATCCATCACTGCTTGAGGAATCGTGTTATGCTTGCTTTTGTTGTGTTGAGCGTATGTGTCTGGGCGTATGCTGCTGCACACACCGAAATTCCTGGACCACCGCAGCAGAAACCGATTGCGCTGGTGGGCGGACGTGTCTTTACGGTGAGTCATGGGACAATTGACGGTGGCACGGTCGTTTTCGATCAGGGCAAGATCACCGCGGTTGGAAAGGATGTGGCTATTCCGCCTGATGCGGTGCGCATAGATTGTCGCGGCAAGAACATTTATCCCGCACTGTTTGCGCCGCACACGAGCATCGGTTTGATTGAAATCGAGGCAGTGCGAGCCACACGCGATGTTGCTGAGGTTGGGCAATTCAATCCAAACGTGCGTGCTGACGTTGCCTATAACCCCGACAGTGAAGTCATCCCGACTGTGCGGTCCAACGGCATCCTTGTTGCAACAGTCGCGCCCGATGGTGGGCTTGTCAGCGGCATTGCGTCGGTGATGCAGCTCGATGGGTGGACGCGAGAAGATATTGCGCTACAGCGTCAGGCAGCAGTGGTGGTGAACTTCCCATCGCTGGCAACGTATCGAGCGCCGTGGATACGACGCAGCCCCCAGCAACAACGTCGCGATGCCGAAAAGCAAATCGAGATGCTCTACGACTTTTTCCGGCAGGCGCAGATGTATACTCGTGCTGCGGCTGCTGGACGTGTGACAAAAACTGACCTTCGCTTTGAGTTGCTTCGCCCGGTGTTCGATGGGACACTGCCGGTGATGATTCGCTGCTGGGAATACAAGCAAATTCTTCGCGCCATTGAGTTCGCCAAGCACTTCGGCGTGCGTGCAATTTTGGTGGGCTGCTCCGATGCCTGGCGCTGCCTCGACGAAATCAAACAAAGCGGCTTTCCGGTGATCGTTGGGCGTGTCCATAGCCTTCCCATGCGCGACGAAGAAGACTATGATCTTCCGTACCGGCTGCCAGCGATCTTAGCGCAGGCGCAGATACCGTTTGCTATCGGCGATGCTGGATTCTGGCAGCAGCGAAATCTCCCCTTCCAGGCGGGAACGGCTGTTGCCTTTGGGCTGGATCGTGATGCAGCACTGCGAGCGATCACGCTCTCGCCGGCAGAAATATTCGGCGTGGCTGATCGCCTCGGCTCGATTGATGTGGGCAAAGATGCGACGCTGATCGTCAGCAGTGGTGATGTACTCGATGCGCTCACCAATCGGATCGAACGGGCATTTATACGCGGTCGGGTGGTGTCGCTCGAGAGCAAGCAGACGCGACTTGCCGAAAAGTACCGGACGCGTTACCGCCAGCCGAAGCAATGAAACCCGACGGAACGCTGGAATCAATGGTGCCGGTGCCAATGCCGCCGAGCACACGCAATATCATGCGCCGCCGCCTCAGCAGCCAGGATGCAGCTCGCTTTGAACAGGTGCAAATGTTCGCCATTACGTACTGGAGCGAGGGGTTGCGCATCGGTGGCTTTTTAGCGATGCCGCCGCCTGCAACGGCGCCATACCCTGCTGTCGTGTTCAACCGTGGCGGTGCTGGCCCGCGCGCTGCGCTCCAGCCGGAGGGAGCCTTTCAGTACATCGGCACGATCGCAAGCTGGGGGTATGTTGTGGTTGCCAGCAACTACCGTGGGCAAGGCGGGAGCGAGGGCACCGAGCAGTGGGGCGACGGTGATGTCCGCGATGCGCTCAACGTACTGCCTCTGCTGGCGCAGCTTGGCTCGGTTGATACCGACCGTATCGGGCTAGTCGGCGGTAGCCGTGGCGGCATGATGGCGTTTATGATGCTTCGCCGCACGACAGCCTTTCGCGCCGCTGTCACCATCGGTGCACCGACGATGCTCCACCGCTGTTCTCCGCAGTCCCACATTCGCCGGGTCTTTGGGCGATTCCTCGATCCAGCCAGAGATACCGAAGAGCAGCTCCGCGAGCGGTCTGTCCTTGTCTGGGCAAATGAATTACCGCGCCAGACACCGCTATTGATTTTGCATGGCACTGGCGACCGCCGCGTCGAACCAGAGCAAAGCCTCCACCTTGCGCTGGAATTGCAACGCTTGCATTTTCCCTACAAGCTCATCCTCTACGACAACGCCGATCACATTCTTGCCGGACGTCGCGCCGAAAGTGACCGCGATATTCGCTGGTGGCTCGATCACTACGTCCGTGACCGCGCACCACTGCCCAAAACCGGTCCCCACGGTGCATAGCGCCGTAACTTTGCTTGGCTACTCTTTGGTGCGGTCGTATGCAATTTGATCTCCAGAATGTTGCCGTCCAGTTTGATACCATGCCAGCACTGAGCGCGATCAGTGTGCACATCCCTGCAGGGAGTATGGTGCTGGTGACCGGTCCGACTGGTTCCGGAAAAACCACCTTTCTGCGACTTCTCTACGCCGATGTATTGCCGACCGCCGGTGCAGTTTTCGTCAACGGTCAACGAACCAGCACGCTGCGGCGTCGGCATCTGGTGCACCTACGGCGTGCGCTGGGGATTTGCTTCCAGGACGTCCGCCTGCTCGATGAGCTGACGGTATTCGACAACGTGCTGCTGGCGTTGCTACTGCGAAAGGTCCCCCGCGCGGAAGCACGCCGGCGAACACTGGATGTCCTGGTACGGTTCGGCATCGGATACCTTCGCGAAAAATTCCCCGCGGAGTGCTCAATGGGTGAGCGGCATCTTGTCGGCATTGCCCGTGCTGTTGCCACCGAACCAGAGTGCATTATCGCCGATGAACCGACGGGCAATCTTGATGTGGACACCACCGCCCGCATTGCCGAGGAATTCCGCACGGAAAACCAGCGCGGTGCAACGATCATCGTTGCGACGCACGATCCATTTTTAGCAGCGCACTTTGCCGCCACCCACCGCCTGGCGCTCTACGAAGGGCGGCTCGTCAGCAGTGACATTCCCGCCGAGGTACGATGACTTCGCTCCGTCTTGCCTTGCTCGGCTACGGACGAATGGGCAAAGAGATCGAGCGTCTGGCGCTCGAACGCGGGCATCAGGTCGTTGTGCGGGCATGCACTACCGAGCCTGTCACGGCTGATCAGTTGCTCCACGCAGATGCTGCGCTGGATTTTTCGAGTGCATCGGCAGTCGAACGTCATCTGGCGCTCTGCACTGATGCGGGCGTTCCGCTGGTTCTTGGGACGACGGGCTGGAACGACAATGCTGGTATGCTTGCTGCTGCCGCCGAACGCATTGGCATTGTCGTCGGAGCAAACTTTTCCATCGGTGTTGCGATGACGGTGCGACTGGCAGCACAGCTTGCTCAGATGCTGGCACCCTCACTCGGCTACCAGCTCCATATCCACGAAACACACCATCGCGCAAAACGGGATCATCCCAGTGGGACGGCGCTGCTGCTTGCACGCACGCTGCGTGAACACTTGCCGTATACTGCCCACGTTCACACGTCGCCCGAATCACCGCCGAGCGATGCAATCACGATTAGCTCAGCACGAGTGGGCAGTATTGCTGGCATCCATACGATTACGGCTGATTCGGCATCCGACACAATTGAAATCACTCACACAGCAAAATCCCGTCGAGGCTTCGCGCTCGGTGCTGTGCTTGCGGCAGAATGGATCGTCGGTCGGCGTGGTCTTTTCAATTTCGCCGATATAGCCTTCGAGGTTATTGCTCAGGCATCGCAATGAGCGTTCGGTTCGACGTCATCATCCCCGCCTACGAGAATGCGCAGGAGGTGCAGGCATGCCTTGAGGGTTTGCAGCGGCAAACGGTTTCGTCGTTCCGTGTGTTGCTCTGCATTGATGGTGCCAGTCTTGCGGTGCGCCAGTTGGTCGAGCGCATTGGTCTGCCTGGTACCGATTCGTTGGTCCTCAGTCACCCCGGCAATGCGCACCGTGGGCGCAATGCCACGCGGAATCTTGCGCTCACGCATCTGCGCGCGCCACTGCTGGCAATGCTCGATTCGGACATCGTTCCCGCACCCGACTGGCTTTATCAGCACGAGCAATTACTCGATCACACCTGGTGCGTTTCGTTGGGCGATGTGCGCTATACCAACGCTGGCGACAATGTCTGGGCACGCTACCTGCAGCGGCGCGGCAAGAACAAATACGGCGACCGTCAACCAGTGCCGGCTTACTATTTAGCCACGGGGAATCTTGCTATGCCGAGTCACCTGTTCGTTGAGATAGGCGGGCAAGATGAACGCATGCGCGGCTATGGCGGCGGCGATACAGAGTTCGCACTGCGACTGGAAAAACGATTTGGCATACCGGTGCTGTTCAACGCGCGCGCGGTTGGCTACAGCCGCATGAACAAAACGCTCGACCAGGCGCTGGCGCAACTGGAGCAGTTCGGGGCGGAGAATCTGCCGTTTATCCACCAACAGCACCCCGATGAGCGGCGTATTTTTGGATTGCGCTACCTGCTGGGAACGCGTCTGCGTGACCGTCTGCTGCGGCAGCTTGCGCGATCGAGTCTATCGCGGTGGCTGTGCGAACTGGTGCCGAATCCAATCCGGCCGCTCGAGCACGCGATCATCCATTTTGCTGTGTTCAGTGCGATTGCTCGCGGCTGGGAACGTCGTTCTGCTGCGGATTCGGCGGCGGCAGAGCGATGAACATCCGCAAGAGTTTTTCCGCAGAACGAACCGACGCAAGCGGGCCGGCTGCGAAGCTCCCCGCAGCGCGAATTTCCAGTGCCTGCCCCGGCTGTCCAGAGACTGTCTCATCAGGACGGGAGAAGATGAGCGTCAGGGCATACGCGATTAGAAGGACAAATTCCAGCGAAATCGCAAACAGCACCAGCGAGGGGCGCTCTTTCGGGATAAACTGCAATCCTCGCAAGCCGATGATGATGATCAGCACTGCCGCTCCAACGTAAATGCTTCCCAACACCGCTTGCTCGTACTCGACTGTGAAGTGATTGCGCAAATACAGCCGCAGTGCTGACCCAAGGTAGAGCAAACGCTTGAAGCCACCGCGTGCCCACAGCAACGACCGCTGCACCAAGAGAAGCTCCTCGTGCGAACTGCCCAGTTCTTCTTCGAGGTGATGGAGTTGCTCTGGCGTTGCCGATTCGATGCGGTGGCGTAGCGCTGCAATCTCCTCTTCGCTTGCGACAGCGCCGAGGGCGTGGTGTGCTAAGTGGTAGAGTGCGTAGGCTATTTCTCGTTCCAAATTTTTTCGGACTAGTCCCACCGAGCGCGGCAACAGCGCGCTGACAAACGCTGCAATCCCGAATCCAACAGCACACACCACCGGCAATAGCGAGAGCAAGGGGTTGAAGATGTACACTTTCGCGTCCGCCTCCCGATACAGTTGCGCGCCGCTGTCGCTGATGAGCATCCATTCAAACCAACGACTCAGGTACCGAACCTCCGCGCCGAGCGAATCCCGAAAGATAAGCGCCAGAATCGGTAGTGCGACCAGTTCAAAGAACACAATCGCACCGAGTGCTGCCAACACAACAAAAATCAGGCTCTGTGCCAGCGTTGTTCGGTGTGCGCGCCGATAGGTAGCCAGTGACTCCATGCTCAGTGTGATGTGTGCGTGGTAGTGAAAATTACGGCGAGATGCTGAAACAAGTTCAGCATGACACGCGAATGCCACGCACACACGCATTGCTAGCACTTCCGCACACTTGTCACCCTGAACTTGTTTCAGGGTCTTTCCAGATGCCGAAACAAGTTCGGCATGACAACCCAGACGGAATCAGATGCTGAAACAAGTTCGGCATGACAGTTCATGACTGGGCATGACTTTTCATGATTCGGTATGACGGAGCGTGAGCCGGCATGAGGCAGCATAACGCATTGAAACGGATGCACTGCATGGTGGGAGAATCACCAGACCACATCTTCCGCTGAACAAAAGGCAGGGGCGCACGGCGCATGCCGCACGCCCCGACCTATCCCGGAGTAGAGAGCCCCCTCTAACAGAGTTGTGTACCCTCACACGGCGCAAACTACGATGACCTCAAATCATGTGCAATCGGTACTTCTACGGATTTTTGCGCTGGTCCATTTTCAGCGGATACGATGACACGATTCCAGCAAGAGTTTCTGGCAGCTCTCGAAGATCGCGCTGCAGCAATCGGCGGGCGTATTGCGTTCCCCGATGCCTGCGATGAACGCACTCTCCGCGCTGCTGTCTATCTGGTAAAACGAAAGATTGCTCAGCCGGTCCTGGTTGGGCAGCCCGATGAGATTCGGCGCTTTGCGCGCTCATGCCGACTGCAGTTGACCTCCGACATTGCAATCGCTGATCCAGCCGAGCGCGCTGATGAGCTTGCCGAACACTACCAGCGCTCGCGACCGCATCGCAACCTAACACCAGAGGAGATTCGCCAGCGGGTACAGTCACCGCTCTATGCTGCGGGGGTCATGCTGCATCGGGGCGAGGTCCATGCTGCTGTCGCTGGCTCCGTGACGACGACAAGCAAGGTCCTACGCGCAGCGCTCTCGACCGTTGGGCTTGCGCCGGGCGGCAGCGTCGCCAGTAGTTTTTTTGTGATGATTCTGCCGCGGCAGGTTTTGTTCTACGCCGACTGTGGGGTTGTTCCGGACCCAACGTCAGAGCAGCTCGCCGAGATTGCGATTGCGACCAGCCAGAACTATCGCCGCATCATGGGCAGCGAACCGCGCGTGGCATTTCTTTCGTTTTCGACCAAGGGCAGCGCTTCTCATCCGCGCGTGGAGAAGGTGCAGCGTGCAGTGTCGCTTGCACAGCACCGCATGCCCACGCTGCTTGCCGATGGCGAACTGCAAGGCGATGCAGCACTTGTGCCTGCCGTCGCGCAGCGAAAAGCTCCCGGCTCGCCCGTTGCGGGAATGGCAACAGTGCTCATTTTTCCTGACCTTGACGCCGGTAACATTGCCTACAAGCTCACCGAGCGACTCGCTCGTGCGATTGCGCTCGGTCCCATCGTCCAGGGCTTGGCAAAGCCATACTCAGACCTCTCGCGTGGCTGTTCGCAGCGCGACATCGTTTGGGTTTCAGCTATTGCGCTGCTGATGAGTTCGCCGGACGGTACGTATAGACCACCTGCACCGGCTGCGCCACCGGCAGGCGAAAGTGAATGACAATGTCCATGTGCGAGGTCACCTTGACACCTCGATTCCGCACGGGCTTATAGCGCAGCATCGAAACCAGACGCAGCGCTTCTTCATCGCAGCCGCTGCCGAGACCGCGCACCACTCGTGGGCGCAGCACTCTGCCCTCTTCATCCACCTCAAAGGCGATGTGAACATCCCCTTCGATGCGGTGCACCAGTGCTTCCGTTGGGTAGCGGAGATTGCGCTGAATAAATTCCTGCAGCGCCTTGGTCCCGCCGGGATAGCTCGGCGTTCGGAGAAATCGCTTTTTCTGTGGTGGCTTCCGACTCATGGGCGTAGCTTCGCACGGAAAATGCGCTCGAATTTCTCGACCTTCGGACGAATAACCAGCGCACAATATGCTTTCTCCGGATTACGCTCGAAGTAACGGTGGTGGTATTCCTCTGCCGGATAGAACGCGGTAAACGGCACAATCTCGGTGACAATCGGCGCTGAAAAAATGCCACTGTCGCTGAGGGCACGCTTGTAGTACTCAGCACGTTCACGCTGGTGCTCCGAATGGTAAAAAATCACCGAGCGATACTGTGTGCCGACGTCGTTGCCCTGGCGGTTCGGTGTTGTTGGGTCGTGGGTTTTCCAGAAAACCTCCAGCAGCTCGTCGTACGAAATGCGTCGAGGGTCGAACGTGATCTGGCAAACCTCGGCATGACCAGTGGTGCCAGTGCAGACTTGTTCGTAAGTTGGGTTGGGGACGGTGCCACCGCTGTAGCCTGGGACAGCAGAGATGACGCCATCGAGACGGGAAAAAATCGCTTCGGTGCACCAAAAACAGCCGGCACCAAATGTTGCAACCTCCAGTGTGTCGTTCTGCATAGCTGATTGCTTCTCCGATGGTGATAGACGTGTGGTGGGGTGGTGTAACTGCTCCTGGACCGAGCAGGCAACAAGCAATGCCAGTGCTGCGGCTGCTACCATCGTCATGCTGCCGATGCGTGTAACAGTTCGACGCGTGGATCGAGCACGGCATAGAGCACGTCGGACAGAAAGTTGACCGCTACAAAGACGACAGCCGTAAACAGCACCGTGCCTTGAATGACAGGATAGTCCAGCTTGGTGATTGCATCGAATGCAGCGCTGCCGATTCCGGGCCAGTTGAAAATGTACTCGACAAAGTATGCACCAGCAAGCAAACCCGCAAACCAGGTTCCAACGGTTGTGACCACTGGGTTGAGTGCATTGCGCAGCGCATGGACGAGGGTAACCCGCCAGCGCGGTAAGCCTTTTGCGTGCGCAGTGCGGATGTAGTCTTGACCGAGCACATCGAGCATGCTCGAGCGGGTCACCCGTGCGATGATTGCCAGTGGACGGATACCGAGCGTGAGTGCGGGCAAGACCAGGTATTCCATGCCGCGGTCAATGTAACCAGCAATCGGGAACCAGGGAAGAATTTCGCCGAAAAGGACCGCTAGGAAAATTGCCATCACGATCGAGGGAACCGAAATGCCGAATTGAGCAACAGCCATCGTGGCGCTGTCAATCCACGTGTTGGCACGCAGGGCAGAAACGATGCCTAACACAATGCCAGCGATCGTTGCAACCACCATGGCGACCGATGCCAGCAATGCCGTCGCCGGTAGCCGGTCGGCGATGATCTCCAGCACCGGACGGTTCGATGCGATCGAACGCCCCCAATCCCCAACGACCAAACGCTCGATGTAGCGCCAGTACTGCACGTAGAGCGGTTTGTTGAACCCGTACTGCTCACGGAGTGCTTCCAGTGTGGCTTCGTCGGCACGCTGCCCGAGCATGACGCGCGCAGGATCGCCGGGAATCGCTCGCACCAGAAAAAACGACACGGTCACCACTCCCAGTAGCATTGCCACTGTGTAGCCGAGCCGTCCGACAAGGTAGGCAATCATTGCACGCAGTGCATCGGTGGAACTGGTGGCGAATTTACTACCGCACAACCGAGCCGGGTGGAACCTCTCCGCGCGGTGAAACAATGACCAGATGCTCACCGCTGTTGGCAGCCAGGAGCATCCCGTTTGATTCAACGCCCATCAAGCGTGCTGGTTGAAGATTGGCGACGACGACAACGTCCAAACCTACCAGCTCATCGGGTGTGTAGTGTTTACCAATACCGGCAACAATTTGCCGATGCTCGGTGCCAAGGTCAACGGTCAGTTTGATGAGCTTCTGGGATTTTGGGACTCGCTCAGCGGCAAGGATGCGAGCGGTGCGCAGCTCGATCCGTCCGAAATCCTCGATGGTAATGCGTTCGCCGTCGGCAGTATTCGCCTGCGACGGTGCGCCAAGCTTTGCGCGCCAGGTCGCAATCTGCTCGTCGCTGACAAGCTCCACCAAGCGCTCCGCCGGACCAAGGCGCGTTCCTTGAGCAACGGCGGGCAGAGGAATCGTCGCCCATGTGTTGACGCCGCCCGATGAGCTGTCCCCGTCTCCGGTCTGGGGATGTTCGATGCCGCATAACTGCTGGATACGAGCAGAAAGGTTCGGGGTAACGGGTGCCAGTGCAATCCCAATGGCGCGGAGCGCTTGCACACAGACAAACAGAGTTCGTGCGCACCGCGACGGCTGCTCGGTGAGTGTTTTCCAGGGTGCTGCATCGTTGAAAAACTTGTTTGCAGCGCGAGCAATGTTGATGGTTTCTCCCACACCGTCGCGAAAGCGGAAGGAGCGATAGGCTCTGGCAATTGCTGTGCTGCCGCTGATAAGCGCGGCAATCAACGCTCGCTCCTCGGCAGAAAAATGCTCAGTAGCATCGGCAACAATTTTTCCGCTCTGGGCAGGTGATGCCAGAGCGTCGTCCACGATAGCGTGCCATAGTCTGGGTAGCTCTGCGTCGGCAGGGTCGAGCTGTGGAACGCGACCGTCGAAGTTTCGTGCGATGAATGCCAGCACACGGTTGGCATAGTTACCCACGATCGCTGCCAGCTCGTTGTTGGTGCGGGCTTGGAAATCGCTCCAGGTAAAGTCTGCATCGCGCGTTTCGGGGAAGTTCATCGCCAGTGCATAGCGGAGTGCATCGCGGTGATGTGGGTGGGGAAGGTCTGCCAGAGCGTCGCGAAGGTCAATGCTCCAGTTACGCGACTTTGAGAACTTCTGACCCTCCAGATTCAAAAACTCATTAGCGGGGACGTTCGCCGGCAGAATATAGCCGCCGCGCGCCATCAGCATTGCTGGGAACATCAGTGTGTGGAAGACGATGTTGTCCTTGCCGATGAAGGCAGCGTAGTAAGTTTCGTGCTCGTCAGAGCTGAGCCACCACTGGCGCCAGGCATCAGGTTTGCCACGCTCATGTGCCCATTGCTGCGTTGCGCTAATGTAGCCGAGCAGTGCTTCGAACCAGACGTAGAGGACTTTCCCTTCGGCATTCGACAGGGGAACTGGAACGCCCCATTGCAAATCACGGGTGATAGCTCGATCCCCCAACCCTTGCTTGAGCCACGCCTGCGCTTGTCGAAGCACGTTCTCTTTCCAGTCGTGTGCGTGGGAGGCGATGTATTCTTCCAGTGCAGTTTGGAACTGACTGAGTCGGAAGTACCAGTGCGTTGTTGGTCGAACTGCTGGCGGTGAGCCGCTAATGAGCGAACGCGGATTCTTCAGCTCCAGTTGGTTGTAGTAGGCGCCGCACTGCTCACATTGATCGCCTCGGGCACGGTCGTATCCGCAGTTGGGGCACGTTCCCTCGACGTAGCGATCCGGCAAGAACATGCCGGCTTGCTCATCGTAGAACTGCAGCTCTTCCCGCTGGTCGAGCACACCACGATGATAAAAATCGAGAAACCACTCTTGCGCCAGACGATGGTGTTCGGGACTGGAGGTGCGCCCATAGACGTCGAATGTCATACCGAATTCTTCGAACGCTGCTCGATTGGCAGCGTGGTAATGGTCCACGATTTGTTGCGGCGATTTTCCTTCCTGCTCGGCTCTGATGGTGATCGCCACGCCATGCTCATCAGAACCGCAGACAAATAGCACACGCTCACCTGCTAACCGAAGGAAGCGAGCATAGAGATCAGCCGGTAAGTAGGCGCCTGCAATGTGACCAAGATGGAGGTAACCGTTTGCGTAAGGTAGAGCGGCAGTAATCAGGTATTGGTACGCCATGCTGCATACAAAGAGAAACTGCCGCAAAGATACGGGAGCTGTACACAGGGACGGGTTACTGCAGAGTCAGTTTGTATGCTGCTTTGGCGCTTGGGTTCTGGCTGAACGCGCTACGTCTGTTGTGCCCCGCCGGGTCATGCGTCATGCTGTGTCATGCTCCGTCATGCTGAACTTGTTTCGGCATCTGTTACTGGTTCTCCGGTAGTCATGCCGAACTTGTTTCGGCATCTGCAAAGACCCTGAAACAAGTTCAGGGTGACAGTTGGGGGAGAAACGAGACCCTGAAACAAGTTCAGGGTGACAGTTGGGGGAGAAACGAGACCCTGAAACAAGTTCAGGGTGACGGTTGGGGGAGGAATGAGACTCTGAAACAAGTTCAGGGTGACAAGTGTGCGGACGTGCTGGCAATGAGTGGTAGTTCGAGGGGTGTGGTCGTTACGAGCAATGGCGATGCACACGCCAGGCAGTCGTGGTCCGTTTATGCTGGTGGCAGCGGTATATGCCGCACAAGCAGCAGTACGGGCAGGTCTGGCGTAATTTTCAGCACCTATTGTGAGACGAAGCATGAAGCGACGGTTCGAATTTGGCATTCTCTCGGCGCGCTTTGCCGATGGCATCCCGCTGCTGCGGCGATTGCTGCGTGCCGTCGCATTAGCGATTGCTATCAGTGGCTCGCTCATGCTGGTGGTGGGTGCAATGCTGTTTGTGCTGGCGCAAACAGCGATCGTCAACCGCTGGCTTGCAGTGCTGCTACAATCATTGCTTCGAGATCAGCTTCAGGCAGAGCTATCAATCGGCAGCGTCGAGGTCCGATTGCTCAGCGGTGTTCGGCTCGATCGCGTTGCCATCGCCGTTGGCGGGGACACAGTTCTGGTTGCACCCCACATTGACGTTCACTACACACCCGAAGCGTTGATTTTTCGCACGATCGCAGCACGCGTTGTGCTGGACTCTCCGCGCGTGACTCTTGTGCGGTATCGGGATAGTAGCTGGAACATCGAGCGCATCCTAAAACCATCGGCATCGCCCTCGGGGGAACCACCGCCGTTGCTGCTTTACATCCGCTCGCTCCAGATACGGAATGCAACAATCGTCACCACCGATTCGCTGACAGCACCCACACCCGATCAGCGTTTCAATCCGCTCCATGCCCGGTTGGAGGAAGTCCAGCTCAGTGCAACAGTCGTTGCGCACCTTCGCCAGCGCACGTATTCAATCGCGCTCGATCAGTTCGCGTGGAGCGACCGTTCAAGCGGCTTGCAATTAGTCAATGCGAGGGGCGTTGTCCATGCAGATACCACCAGCGTGCGCACACCTGTTCTGGTACTGGAGCTGCCGCATTCCCGATTGCAGATCGAGCAGGCACACCTTGACATCGGCAGCGATAGCATTGCATACCGTGCACAAATTGCTATGCACCTGGATACAGGCGATAGTCGTCACGTTGCGCCACCTCCCGTTCGGCTCGGCAGAGCAATCTCACTCAGTGCACACATTAGCGGTACCCATCGCCGACTGATGATAACCGACGCCCGGTTGAGTACCGGCGAAACTCGACTCCATGGGTATGCTGAACTCGATGACCTGAGCGCAGAGGGTCCATCTCGATGGCATGCCACCGTTGAGCACTCGCGCCTGGGCTGGAGCGACGTTCTCGCAGTGATGCCATGGCTGGAACTGCCGCGTTTGCCCGTGCTCGAAACGTGCACGATCGAACGTCTCGATGCCCGCGGAACGGCTGATTCCGTCGCTGCACAGGTTCGCGCAATGACACCGGCTGCCAGTGTTGAACTTTTGGCACGGCTCCACACGGCAAAGGTGTTCCGCTATGATCTGCAGGGCAGCATCCGCAACGCTAATCTTGCAGCGATTGATACCACGCTTCCCGCAACGACCATCAACGCCACTGTTGAACTCAGCGGCAAAGGAACGGCGCTGCCTGATGCACAGATAGCCGCACGCGTTCGGCTCGACAGTAGTCGCATCGCTCGAATTCCGATTGCACATGCTGCTCTGGCTCTGCGAGTGGAAGAAGAAATGCTGCACCTGGACACACTCGGCGTGCACCTTGAGAGCAACCCCGCCGAGCCAGCTTATATCCGGGCACGTGGTAGTGTAGGGCTCGGCTGGCCACATGCAACTGAGCTTGTACTTGAAAGCGAGCATCTTCCGCTGGGTCAACTTTTCGGCAGCCAGCAGTTACCGCAGCTTCTGACGGCGCAGGTTGACTACCGCAGCCAAGGCATGCCGCTCGATAGCCTCCGGGCACAGCTCCGCGCCAACATCTCCGAACTGGTCTTTGAGGACCGGGCTGTCTTTCCCTTTCACCTTGATGCATTGCTGGACTTCGATGAGTCGGGGCGACGTCTGCTGGCGGTTGCATCACCGCAGATTGAAGCGCGCATTGTCGGTCGTTACACCCTTGCCGGCTTGGGTCAAGTGGTGAGCGGTCATCTTGCTCTTGCCGATACACTCATACGCCGGATGGTTGCCAGCGCATCTGGAGAAAAGACTGCAGCAATTGCTCCAACCACAACACGCGATACGATCGAGCTGGCATTTTCTGCTCGCGTGCGAAGCTTGGCGCTTCTCTCTCCGCTGCTGGCGCCAATCGTGCTCGAAGCAAATGGAATGATAGCGGGCACACTCTCGTCGCACGGCAACAGAACAGCCTTTGCGCTCGATACGATTGCCGTTGGTCAGCTCATTTTCTCGACGCAGGATGGATTGTACCTTGCTTCCATGCCGATAGAGGGAGCGCTCCGCGTTGGGTTTAGCCACCTCGACACTAAACCGAATGTTGAGTATGCATCAATTCGATTTGCGGTGGATTCGGTTCTGCGTGTTGGGCAGCTCCGCGTCGTCCGTCCTGCAGTCGGGTGGAATTGGGATGGCAGGCACCTTCGCATCGCAACCGATACGGCATGGCTGGAAAATACCATGCCACTGCAGCTTGAGGCAACGATAACCCCGCTCAGTGGTGATCAGTACACGGTCGTTGTCGAACATGCGCACGTTGGGCTATCGAGCGATTTTGCGTGGACGCTTGCAGCACCGCTTCGCATGGAGCTAAAGGACGGTCGGTACACCATCGAATCGCTCATGCTCCGGCACCAGCAAAGTTCAGCGTTGTTCGATGCATCTGGCACTCTATCACCGGCTGGCGCCGATCAGCTCCATTTTGCGGTCCGCAATTTTGATCTAGCGCAGCTATCGGCAATCCCGTCGCTGCAGAGCCTGGAGCTGGTCCGTCAACTCGGCGGAAGAGCCGATTCGGTCGTTGTCGAGCTAAACGGGAAATGGGCTCGACCGCAGTTCTCGATAGCCAGCAGCATACGCAACCTGGCATACGGCGACATCGTCATCGGCAATCAGGTTGCCACACTCAACTACGATGGGTCGCACCTGCGGGGCGCTGCAACGGTTCTTGTACCAGCCGATACACCGGCGTCGCAGGTTGCGCTCGACATTCGCATTCGCTCGCTTCCGCTCGATTGTGGATTGTTGCCGCTGCAGCTTGCAATTCGTCAGAACGAACCGGTCGCGATAATTGTTCAAGCCAACGATATTTCGCTGGCAACTATAGAGCCATTTTTCCCGGCGCTATCGCAGGTGCGCGGACGAGCACGTGCCGTGCTTGAGGTGAGCGGTTCCTTGCCGAAGTCAATTCGATTCCGGGGCAGTGCCAGTTATGAGGATTGTGAGTTCTTGGTGCCAGCGACCAATATTCGGTACCGAAGCCGTGGTGTGCTCCGACTAGCTGATAATGTGTTGCGGCTCGATACGATCGAGCTGTTCAATGATCCGGCGGACCTTGTCGGTGGTATGGCGCAGATCAGCGGAGCAGTAACGTTTGATGGATTCCAGCCGGATGAGCTGGACATTAGCGTGCGCATTCCGGGCGAGCGAGGTTTGCTGGTGATGAGTAATGCCACTGCAGCAGTCAATAGCGCGATGTATGGACGGCTGGTGATTTCGACGCAAGAAGACAATCGCATGCGACGGCTACATCTGTCTGGACGCGTTGAGCAACCGCGGTTGGGCGGTTTTCTCCGCATTGAGGAAGCTGATATTACGTTTCCACCCACGACATCAATCAACGTCCAGACCGCAAGCTTTGTGTACCATAAAACGGGCGAAGGCTACGTAATCACCGATGCGGTAGCGGTCGCACGTCCGCAGGATACAGCGATTGGTGACTTACCGCCCCGGCATGGAATGCCCTCACCCACGACACGATTGAGCATCACACCGGGTTTCAATGAGCGGCTCTATACGGCGGTGGACGTGAAAATTCGTCGCCAGATGCGCATCAAAATGGACTTTTCCAGTGTGGAGCAATTGGTAGCATTCGTGGAGCAGGAAAATCGCAACGACTACCTGCGGTTTATTCGCGAGGGGACTCGTCGCACCGAATTGCGCGGTACGCTCATTGTGGATCCCAGCTCGACCTACAAGTTCTACAGCACGTTTGCTGCAGGCGGACGCTTGCGATTCACCACCGGTGCCATTGACAATCCCGAAGTGGACTTGCAGGCGGTCTATACCGGCGAGCGCATCATCGGCAGCGACAATCGCCGGGAAACTTACCGCGTGATACTGTTCATCACCGGCACAAAGCGTCAGCCACGACTGCGGATGACCTACGAGATCAACGGTGAGACTGCGCCGGGTGCACGGGGAGATTCGGTGCGGATTATGACCAATGCACTGTTGCTGGTGCTGTTTGGACGGACGCAAGAAGAGCTGACGACCGGTTCTAATGGCAGCATGGCAACCAGTGCTCTCGATCAGAGCGTCAATGCAGCGCGCTCAGCAGCGATCTCAGCGTTCTTGACCAATGCATTGCAGGGCGGTGTCATCAAAAATGTCAACATTGACTTTGGCTCCAGCGACGTCACCAGTCTATCGCAGGCGCGGATCATGCTGACCGGACAGCTTTTTGGTGCGAATGTGACCGTCGGCGGCTCGGTTGCAGACTTAGCGCAGAACAGTCAGATCACGCTCGATCTATCGGTGGGCAATACGCTGGGCATCGAATGGCTGCGTAATTTAGTGGCGCAATTTCAGGCAACGGCAAACCCTGGGCAGAGTCTTTCCCGTCAGCAGAAGCAATGGGAGTTTCGTCTGGGGTGGCGTGTGCCATAAGTCGAGACTACTGTCTTTGGGCACAGCGATGCAGCTTCATAGACTCGATGAGAAGAGCCGACGTGATCGGCTTCGTTTTGTTAAAGCGCAGTGGCAGTTTTATCGGGGCGATCGGAATTGGGTGCCGCCGTTGATTTTTGATCGAATGAAGTTGCTCGACGTGCAGGGCAATCCTTTCTACGAGCACAGCAAGCTGGCGCTATTTCTGGCAGAGGAGCGCGGCATACCAGTGGGTCGGATCGCAGCCATCATCAACGATAACCACAATCGCACCCACAACGACCGAGTAGGTTTTTTTGGGTTTTACGAAAGCATCAATTCGCAGGAAGTCACCAGCGCGATGCTCGATGCTGTAGCCGAGTGGTTAGCGCTCCACGGTATGAAGGACATTCGTGGGCCGGTCAATCCTTCGATGAACGATGAGTGTGGATTGCTGGTCGAGGGATTCGATCGTCCGCCGGTTGTGTTGATGCCCTATAATCCGCCCTACTACGCGACACTGCTGGAAGGGTGGGGATTGCAGAAGGTGATGGACCTGTATGCATACCTGCTCGATCAGGAGACGTATCGTTCCGAGAAATTAGAGCGGATGATCGGACTTATCCGAGAGCGAACCGGTGTGAAGATTCGCGCGATGGATTTTCGGAATCGGCAGCAGTTTCGTCGGGACGTGACCACGATCAAGGAGCTATACAACAGTGCCTGGGAAAAGAACTGGGGCTTTGTGAAGATGACCGATGCAGAGTTCGATTACTTAGCTGCTGATCTTAAGCAGATCGCTGATCCGAATCTTGTTTTGATTGCGGAGGTGGGAGGGCGTGCGGTGGGCTTTGGGCTTGCATTACCGGACATCAACCAGTGTTTGATTGCCAATCGGAGTGGGCGATTGGTACCGGGGCTATGGCATCTGCTGACCAAGCGCCGCAGAATCACGATGCTGCGAATTATTGTGCTGGGCATTCTGGAGCAGTACCGCCGCACCGGAATTGATGCAGTGCTATACTGGGAGATTGGCGAGCGAGCAAAAGCACGTGGGATTCGATGGGGCGAGGCATCCTGGATACTGGAGACCAACGATCCGATGAATCATGCCTTAGAGCACACGATGCGGGGTAGGCTGTACAAGAAGTACCGTCTCTACCAACGCACGATAGGGAGATGAGTCGCTAAATAGGTGGCTGCCGATGTCGGTCCCCTTGAGTATACGTGGTAGTCCCAACGGGATTCGAACCCGTACCGCCACCTTGAAAGGGTGGTGACCTAACCATTAGTCGATGGGACCATGTAATGTCCCGATACCAACACCGGAATGAACGGGAGTCGGCAACGGTGCCCTAAATTTGGGCAGCAAAAATACGGATTTTCTGCGCGTCCCCCAAATGCTTGTTATTGGATTGACTGGCACCATCGGCAGCGGAAAAAGCGAAGTCGCTCGTATTCTCGAGCGTAACGGCGTTTCCGTTATTGCCAGTGACCAGCTTGCCCACGAGATTATGGAGAACGACCACCAGGTTCGATCCCTGCTTCGGGAGCGCTTTGGGGAAGCTGTTGTGCCGAGCGATGCACCGATCAACCGGGCGCTGCTGGCAGCGCGCATCTTTGGTCATTCACCGGAAAACATCGCAGACCGCCGCTTCGTCGAACAATCTGTTCACCCTCGTGTGCTGGAAAAAATTGCAACAATGCTCGATGAACTCGCTGCATCGCATGTACCTATGGCAGTGGTGGAGTCGGCGCTGATTTACCAGGCTGGCATCGAGGAGCTTTTCGACTACGTTGTGGCAGTGGTCGCGCCGGAATCGCTACGACGGCAGCGCGCCCACAGTCGAGGAATCAGCGACAGCGATTTTGTGCTCCGACAGAACGCGCAACTATCCGATCAGCAGGTAGCTGAGCGTGCCGACTTTGTCATCACCAACGACGGATCGTTGGAAGAGCTTGAGCGCGCAACACTAGCATTGCTAGCAATCTTGCGGCACCTTCCTCCCCGTCCGGTCGAACACGCTGCCGGCAGTGACCATGAGTAAATGGCTGGCAAAATTCCAAGCATGGACACATGCCTCTAAACAAGAAATCACCGCCGTTGCTACTCTGCTGGGTCTGACGACTGCGGCTGCTGTTATCGGGTACTATCGCACAGCATCAGATGCCCAGACCCGGCAGTACTGGCTTACTCAGCTCGATAGTCTGGCGCAACTGCCGATTGCCAGCATTGATCCCGATGCAGAAGACCAGCCCGTCAGCAATACTCCGCAGGACAGTACCGACACTGCCACTGAACGGCATGCTCGACACGACAAACGCAAACAACCACCCACCCAGCCCATTGACATCAACACTGCTTCCAAACATGAACTGATGCGCCTTCCAGGAATCGGCGAGGTTATGGCGTCGCGCATAGTGGCAGCGCGGAAAGAACGACCCTTTTCCAAACCCGACGATTTACTTCGAGTGCCCGGTATTGGCAAGAAGAAGTTCGAGCAGATTCGTCCCTACATTCGCACCGGTACGCAATGAAGTGCTCGATGCACCGTTGTTAGCCTTGCATCACAGTGATGGATTCGGTGTGCGATGATTTATCTGGACAATGCCGCAACGACGCGGCTTGACCCTGAAGTGCTGGAGGTCATGCTGCCGTGGCTACAGGACGACTATGGGAATGCGTCGGCGCTCTACCAGAGTGGGCGCCGTGCCCGCGTTGCGGTTGAACAGGCTCGTGCTACCATAGCAGAACTGATCGGCGCCGAACCTGCCGAGATTGTCTTCACTAGCGGCGGCACCGAAGCCAATAACACCGTGCTCAAAAGTTTAGCCTGGCAATCGCGCTCGATTCGGACGGTTGCCTGCTCTGCTATTGAACATCACGCAGTCCTCCAACCCGCGGAGGCTCTCGCCGCGCAGGGCATCGAGCTGATTGTGCTGCCGGTTGATTCGGCGGGCATTCTGCGGCTCGATGCTCTTCCGGTGGAACGACTCAATCGCCCGGATGTTCTCGTCAGCGTTATGCATTCGAACAACGAAACCGGTGCACTTCAGCCGATCGCGCAGGTGCGAGCGCTGCTGCCCCATGCACTCCTCCACACCGATGCTGTCCAGAGCTTTGGGAAAGTGCCTTTCAATGTTGGCGCACTCGGGGTTGATTTTGCCACGCTTTCGGCACATAAAATTCATGGACCGAAAGGCATTGGTGCGATCTATGTTCGCCGTGGTGTCCGTCTGGAACCGCTGCTGCACGGTGGCGGGCAGGAACGCGGCCGTCGGGCAGGAACAGAAGCGGTGGCGCTCATCGTTGGCTTTGCCGCCGCCGCCCGCCGCGCCCACGCTGCTATGGCAGAACGGAGCTTCCACATGCAACGTTTGCGCGATCTGCTGGCGCAGTTGCTGCGCGAACGCATCGAAGAAATTCGCATCAACACACCCGATGATGCGCTGCCGAACATTTTGAATGTTTCGTTCCTCGATGCCGAGCGACTCGATGGTGAGGCAATCTTACAATTGCTCGACATGGAAGGTATCGCCTGCTCGAATGGTTCCGCCTGCAGCAGTGGCTCGATGCAGCCCTCGCACGTCCTCAAAGCGATGGGACGCTCCGACGCAGAAGCGCGGGCTGCGGTCCGCTTCTCGCTATCGAAGGACACTACCGAAGCCGACATTCGCACTGCTGCTGATACGCTCGCCGCTATCGTTAGTTGGATGCGCCAGCACGTCCCAAGCGGCAGTATCTTTGCTGCCTGAGACGTTCCACCGACGCACCACATTCCAATGCAGCTTCGACATTTTGTTTTGCTGCTGGCTGCTACGCTTGCAAGCATCCAGGCACATCAGATTGAGGTAAGCGGACGTATCCTCGATGCGCGAGGCAATCCACTGCCGGTGGCGCATGCAGAGCTGCGCCGCGCTGGACGACTCGAGCCGCTGGTGCAGGTTCGTGCAAATCCCGACGGCAGTTTTGCTGTGCGTGCCGAGGGTCAGGGACTCTTCCTTTTGCGGCTGGCTGGTCTTCACCATCGCGCCATTGACGTGCCGTTGCTTGTTGGCGAGCAACCCGTCCGCGAGCGCATCACCGTCGAGCTACCCACACTGCCGTTTCCGGAGCACCGCGATAGTGTACTGGTCGCGCCGGAGCGCACGCTCCCGCAGTCAACAGCGGGCGTACTGATGGAGATGCGCCGTCGCGACGGCGTCTATGTTCTGCCCAGCGGGGTATCGGCGCCTGCACGCTACCGCCTGGTGATTCGCGGGGGTGGTCGTGGTGTCGTCACAGCCTCGGTGCGCGATAGCGTCGTGCTTGCGCCCGATGGCTACTACAGCGGTCTTGACACCGATAGCACCATTGCGATTGATCCGGCTGAATTTCCGCGTCGGAGCGACCGCGAGCTAATTCGGTGCGAGTCGCCCCTGTGGCAAGAAGTTGCCGATGCCTACCGAACGTTGATGCGCTACCAGGAGGCGTTTGCTGATTCGAGCGCAGCAATGATGGAACGGTCCATTCGCAGTGGTGGGCTGGGCTATGAGCCATCAGAGATTCATTCGCGGCTCGGTGCAATGCGCTGGCGCGATACGATTGCTGCACGGCTGCAATCGGTCCGGTCACCGCTGGCAGAGCAGCTCTGGCTCCTGTTTGCCCTTGCCCTGCCGCCCCAGAGTCAGGGCGATGAACTCTACCGTCGTGCCCTCCAGCGTATCCCTCCAAGCTCGCCACTGTGGGCGCTCGATCCGCAACTCCTGTTTGCTGCCTTGGCAAACCGTCCCGATAGCGAGCGCCGTGCTTTTCTCGATGAATTGATCGAGACTAATCCGGACACCGTTGCGCGTGCTGTGGTGGCGTTTACCGAACTGGTCAGTGCCAGTACTGCGGGCGATCGGCAGCGCGCACGGCAGATGTACACCGCAGTGACACAGCGCTGTCCGACCCATCCGTTGGCGCGAACTGCCGAACGCTACAATCCCGATCGCCGCATTCGCATCGGTGCGGAACTGCCTGAGTTTCGGTTGCCCGGTGCCCAGAAAGGCACGGTCATAACGCGCACGCAGCTTCGGGGAAAGCCAGCCCTTGTCGCACTGGTGTTTGCCGACTGTCAGCCCTGCGCCGACCGCCTTGCGGAATTTGCCGATTGGTGCGACTCAACCAACCGCTCGATTCCCGTGCTTGTAGTCAGTGTGGGTACTCCCCGTGGTGAGCTGGCGCGTGTGCTCCAGCGTGTCAAGCACACCCTGGCGGTAGTGCCCAGCTTCGATGCCTCGGAATTAGAGCCATTCGAAGTCGAAGGGTATCCCACGCTCATTTTGTGTGACCAGCGCGGTACGATCAAAGCGACCACCCAAGAGCTGCGCAATCTGCGCACCGATGTCGGACGCTATCTGGACGTGCAGCCATGACCCGCCAGGACGTCGAAGCCTTCTGCACCGAAACACTGGCAGCGCTGCGGAGCATTGGCTCACCGGAGGAGCTCGAGCAGTTTCGGTTGACCTACCTGGTCCAAAAGGGGCGTATTCGGCAAATGCTCGACCGCTTGCGCGAGGTGCCGAAAGAGGAAAAGCCCGTGATCGGTCGCTTGCTCAACGATCTACGGCGCACCGTCGAGGAAGAATTTGCCGAACTTCGCCAGCGCTTCGACCGCCGCAGTAGCGAGCACTCAACCATTGATCCAACGCTCCCCGGACGCCCGATCCCACGCGGCGCACTGCATCCCGTGCTGCAAACTCTCGACCGCATGATCGAAATTTTTGTTCGGATGGGTTTTGCTGTGGCGCAAGGTCCCGACGTTGAAGATGACTACCACAATTTCGAAGCGCTCAACTTTCCACCGGATCATCCAGCGCGCGATATGCAGGACACGTTCTTTTTGCGCCAGACCGATGCCAGCGGTAAGCCATTGCTGCTGCGGACGCACACCTCGCCGGTGCAGATTCGTTTGATGGAGTCAATGCCTCCCCCGATCCGCGCGATTATGCCGGGCAGAGTGTATCGAAACGAAGCCATTAGCGCACGCTCGCTGGCGGAATTCCACCAACTCGAAGGTCTCTGCATTGACGAGCACACAAGCTTTGCCGACCTGAAGGGAACGATGGTTGCCTTTGCCGAGCAGATGTACGGCAGTGGCATTGCCTATCGCTTCCGCCCGTCGTTTTTTCCGTTCACCGAACCGAGCGCAGAGATGGACATCGAGTGTTTTCTCTGCAGTGGGCGGGGCTGCCGCGTGTGCAAGCATTCTGGTTGGCTGGAAATTGTCGGGTGCGGTATGGTCCATCCGAATGTGCTGCGACGCTGCGGACTTGATCCAGAACGGTGGCAAGGCTATGCCTTCGGTTTCGGCATCGAGCGGGTGACCATGCTCCTGGCTGGCATAGACGACATCCGCCTGCTCTACGAAAACGACATCCGCCTACTCCGGCAGTTTTAGCGCAGCGTCCATTCAGCTTGCAGGGAAACCTGCCGTGTCGGACCGAGGTTGCCGATGTACTCGGCGTAGTAGTAGTCGAGGGCATTGCGAACGTTGAGCGAAAGCCGAAGCGGTATCGCCAGCGGTGCATCCCAGAGCAATCGAACGTCGAGAACATGAATAGGTACGCGTGCATCACCATTGGGGACCAAGCCGAGCTGAACAATGCGGTCGTCAATGCGTTCGACGCGGGAGAGAAAGCGGTAATCGGCATGAAAGTGCAGCCGCTCGCTAAGATTGAGCAGCAGGCGAGTATTCCACTGCACAGCATGGCGGAAGCGGAGAGGGGCATCCTCAACCAGATCGCGAGGCGCCATCAGCGTTGCACCGGATTCAACACCGATAATATCGCGCCAAATCCAGCCGCGGACGGTAATCTCGATGCCCGGTAGAAGGGCACGCGTGATGTTGATAAAGCGTATCTCGGCGACAGTATCTACGACAAACTGGGGTTCGATCAAGTCCTCCATGCGAGCGACAAACGCTGCGGCATCGAAGGTCCACTCGCGGTCGGCGATGGTTGCCGTGTGGAGAATGCCCACCTCAGCTGACCAACCGATTTCGGAGCGCAAGGAAGGATTGATGCCGACGGTAAAGCCTGCAAAGCGTAGTGCAGCATAGCGCTCTGTGAGCGTAGCTGCGCGGAAGGCGCGCCCAATCGAGGCGCGAACAGTTGTCTGCTCGCTGGTGCGCCAGGTGATTCCTACTTTCGGACTCAATTGAACGCCTGTCGTCGTGCCCTCGGTGCCGACATGGTCGGCGCGAGCGCCGATGGTTCCGGTGATGTTGTCGCTGATGCGGTACTCCGCTTGGGCATAACCGCTGGTGATCGTCTGCTGCCGTGCGCCCTGTGTGTAGGGAGATTCGACAGCATTGACAACCATTTGCAGTCCTGCAGTGATGTTGAGCCGCTCGTAGGCTTGGTAGCTGGCTTGCAGTTCGGCATTGTACTGCGTTGCATCGGCGCTGACGTGTCCGCTCGAGTCGCGCGGAATGGTGTTGGTGTACCATGTTCGGTAAATGCTGCCGCGCAGCGTTGTAAAGAGCATCGGATTCCAGATGGTCCGGTGCTGAAATCCGAGCAAGAGCTTGCGCGAGTCCACTCGGTCGGTGGTATCGGTGGTTGCGGGGGGAAGGGTTGCGTAGGTCAGGCTTCGCCAGTTGAGCCAGTTTGCACGATCGTCGGCAGCATACTGTGCGATCATGCTCAGCTCGCTGGCGCTCGTTAGATCGAGCGTGAATTTGCCGAACGTGTACCAGCGCCGAGA
>FWWL01000080.1_pt1 | contig 28165 bp, 26 predicted proteins | sample 2228331 | NCBI WGS metagenome assembly FWWL01 (sample SAMEA103939775, study PRJEB20133) | metagenome
AAAAAAGAATAATTTACAATTTTTATATAAATTATTGATTTAACTGTTTCTAAAATTTCCACATAATCAACTGTTTTTTTACTAACTAGAATATTTAAAAGCTCCCAATAAAATTCATTAATATCTTCTATTAGTAATGTCATCTGTTTGTCAAGGTCATACTCCACCTTCGCTGCAAAAATAGGAAATACATTTTTATTCTCTTTAAACATATCATCAATATTATTTTCAAACTCAAGTACAGCTCCATCCTGCTTACAATAATTTTCTAGTAAATATTCGTTGTTTTTATTTTCTGTAAGTGATAATAGAAAAAGATTCCCCCCACTAATTGGAGCTTCATATTTGTATATTTCTCTTAGTGCAACTAATGCTTTAATAATAGCTTCATAAATATAAAATTGTCCATAGACTCCCTTATCATAAAGTTCTTTATTTTGATTTAAATATTTTATTACACCATCTAGCACAAAGGAAATATACTTTATTTCTGTTATATCATCTAAATAATTACTATGAGTTATCCACAAACAATTGCTTTCTGATATTCCTTTTGCTCCAGCATTATCTGTATAATGGTATAATTTTTTTCTTTTACTAGTTTCTAATTTAATTATCACAGGATTATTTTGAGTTACTTCATAATATTTTAGATTAGTTATATCTCGCAGTTCTTTATCCATATTTTTTCACCTTGCTATTAAACATTCAATTTTTATAATCTGACTTTTCTTAATCCGGGCAGGACGCGCGGTGTTCCTAGCGACCAATTTCACCTAACGTCCTGCACTCACGACGCCGAGACACCTAGCGCGACGTCGCTTGGTGTCGCAGGTGTGGGCAAAATGACCTCGTGGGATGACCCGCGTTAGCCGTACTTCGTGACTTGCCCCTTGCGTGAGTGCTTTGTTATGTAACGTGGGAGGCCCCGTGACTCAGAGGCCGACAGGACGTCGGCCCCTTAAATCCCAACTTACTTAATGCACACTCTATAAAGATTATGTATTAATACCATATCTCACATTATTATCTAATAACTAGGTAATCGATGTTTTTTCGTAAATAATGCCATCGAAAATGGCTTACCATGTCCTGGGTATATGATCTTTATTTCTAAACGTTTCAATTTTTCGACACTAGAATTCGCTTCAGATAGGTCGCTTATTGCAAAATGTAAACCTGGATTAACAATATTGATCAATAAGTCGCCACTAAACAAATCTCCACTAGATGTAAAGATTCCTAGTGATCCCTTTGAGTGTCCCGGTATATGAACAACTTTAGCATCAAATCCATGAGCAGAGAGATCATACCCATCCTCAATATACATATCGGGTTTAAACGTGTCAAATTTTATTGACCTGCCAAAAAGAAATGATATTATTCTAAATAGTACTGAGATTTTATCTGGCTTAGTTTTTCTATTCCAGTTCATATCTCCACGTTCGACCATGCCAGAATCGCCATTATGCATAGCTATTTTTGTACCATACTTTTTATGGAGGTACTCGCAATTGCCTGCATGGTCATGATCTCCATGAGTTAATACAATAAGATTTAGATTGCTAGGCTTACAGCCTAACCTTTCAAGTTCCTTTTCAAGTTTGAAACGCTTTGTTGAAAATCCTGTATCGATAAGGATACAACCAGCATCGTTTTTAATAAGGTAACAATTTACGCCACCTAAGTTAATTGTTACAATATCTTGCGTCATATTTTACCCTCGCTTTCTTTTCCATAATTGCACGTAACTACTTCCTTAACTTCAGTTTGCGAATTTTGTTGTTACTAAGCAATATATACTTAATGTGCATTACACATCAATTTCGTGTAAAGACATCCCCGCCTTAAAAATCGCCACACGATGTGGCGGCCTTTTGCCTCCCATGTTATATAACAACGGCACTCACGTCATGTCGTGAATGATGCCATAAAGGCGGGATGGGCGACAAGTGTCGTGAATGCCTTCATATAGCCGTAGCTTATTACATACATATACTTTCTCCACATTTTGCCATAATACCTTCCAAAAATGTAAAAAAAGCATGATTTTATCATGCTTTCAAATTGAAGACAAACTCTCAAAAAACACTATACCCAAGTAACGAATATACAAATAAATCAGCCATGTATAGATAAAGAAGCTTATATAAGCCTTGGTAATGGTGTTTAGGCGCAGTGACTTAGTACCATCAAGGGTTGTATACTGCTACTGTGCTATACATGGCTGCTCGATTAGCGCTGCATTTTCAATAACCTAGAACTATAAATTAATCATACCTGTTCATCTCTACAAAAAAAGGAAAAACATAAACCTTTGGTTTATGTTTTACGCTTCTGTATTCACTGGTGGCTTCTCTTCTGGTTTCTCTTCTACTGGAGGAGCCATTGCATCTTTTCTTGAAAGGTTTATTCTTCCCTGCTTGTCGATTTCAGTTACTTTTACAAGTATTTCATCGCCAACTGCTACAACATCCTCAACTTTTTCTACTCTCTTGGTATCAAGCTTGGAGATGTGTACAAGGCCTTCCTTGCCTGGGAGTATTTCTACGAATGCACCGAAGGTCATTAATCTGGTAACTTTGCCGAGATAGATCTCGCCTTCTTTTACTTCCTTTACTAGGCCTTCGATTATCTTAAGAGCTCTATCTCCATCTACCTGGTTGGTAGCAGCTATAAATACTCTTCCGTCATCCTCGATGTCTATTTTAACCCCTGTTTCTGCGATTATCTTGTTGATAGTCTTTCCACCTGGGCCTATTATGTCTCTTATCTTGTCTGGGTCAATCTTATAGGTTATTATCTTTGGAGCATACTGTGACAGCTCTTTTCTTGGAGTGCTAATTGCTTTGAGCATTCTGTCCAATATATGGAGCCTTCCTAATCTTGCCTGCTCTAAAGCTCTTTCAAGTATTGACCTGTCTATGCCAGCAATTTTTATGTCCATCTGGATTGCTGTTATACCCTTGCTTGTTCCGGCAACCTTGAAGTCCATATCTCCTAAGAAATCTTCCATACCCTGTATGTCAGAAAGTATGGCTACATTGCCCTTTTCCTTCATAAGTCCCATTGCAATACCTGCTACAGGCGCTTTAATCGGTACACCGGCATCCATAAGAGCCAGAGTGCTTCCGCATACGCTGCCCTGTGAGGTTGAACCATTGGAGCTTACTACTTCAGATACGAGCCTTATTGCATATGGGAATTCCTCTTCGGAAGGTATCATTGGTTCCAATGCTCTTTCAGCAAGAGCTCCGTGACCTATTTCCCTTCTTCCTGGTCCTCTCATAAACCTTGTCTCGCCAACGCTGTATGGTGGGAAATTGTAGTGGTGCATGTATCTCTTTGTCTCTTCATCACCAAGGCCATCAAGTATCTGTACATCACCCAAAGCACCTAGGGTTGCTATAGTGAGAACCTGAGTCTGCCCTCTTGTGAAAAGTCCTGAGCCATGAACTCTTGGAAGAACTCCAACTTCACTGCTGATTGGTCTTATCTCATCAAGCTTTCTGTCGTCAGGTCTGACGCCTTCTTCTGTAATGAGCTTTCTTACCTGTTCCTTGAGAACGTCATACAACACTGAATCAATCTCTTTTGCTTTCTCAGGGAAAATCTCTGCAAAGTGAGTAAATGTCTCTTCCTTTACAGTGTCCATTTTTGTCTGTCTTTCAAGCTTATCTGGAGTCCTGATAGCATCAAGAGTCTTGTCAGTTGCGTACTCTCTTACTGCATTTTCAATTTCTTCATCAACTTGGAAAATGCTGTATTCCTTCTTTTCCTTGCCAACCTTAGCAACAATTCCTTCGATAAACGCAACAATTTTCTTGATATTGTCATGTGCAAACATGATTGCTTCAAGCATGACTTCTTCAGAGATTTCATTTGCTCCTGCCTCAACCATCATAACAGCATCTTTTGTCCCGGAAACAACTAAGTGCAGGTCACTTTTTGCTCTCTCATCATTGTTAGGGTTAACAATGAGCTTTCCATCTACGCGTCCAACCAATACTGAACCTGTCGGACCTTCAAATGGAATTGAGGAAATAGAAAGTGCTGCTGAGGAGCCTACCATTGCACATATCTCAGGCAGATTGTCCTGGTCTACTGACATTATTGTAGCAACTACCTGGACATCGTTTCTATAGCCATGGGGGAACAATGGTCTTATTGGTCTGTCTATCAATCTTGCTGATAGTATGGCTTTTTCAGTCGGCCTACCTTCCCTCTTTATAAAGCCTCCCGGAATCTTTCCTACCGCATACAGTCTTTCTTCATAATCAACGCTAAGTGGGAAGAAATCAATTCCCTGCTTTGGCTTATCTGAAGCACAAGCTGTTACAAGTACAACTGTATCGCCATACCTAACCAAGACTGCTGCATCGGCCAACTGGGCTATTCTGCCTGTTTCAATGCTTAACTTTCGTCCGCCCAGTTCTAATTCAAATATCTCCACGTTTTTTCCTCCTTTCGAATCTGTATATATACAGTGTATTTTTGAAACTATTGTAAGATAAATTTACCAGTTTCAAAATATAAACTTCTATATGTATTTAGTATTTCCTTCTTGTCTCAAAAAAATCTTACAAAAAGGGCGGGATTGATCCCCGCCCTTAAACTACTATTTTCTTAATCCTAATTTTTCAATAATAGTACGGTATCTCTCGATGTCCTTTGCCTTGAGGTAGTTAAGAAGTCCTCTTCTCTGTCCTACCATCTTAAGAAGTCCTCTTCTTGAGTGATGGTCCTTCTTGTTTGTCTGAAGATGCCCGTTAAGGTTATTGATTCTCTCTGTAAGTATAGCAATCTGTACTTCAGGAGAGCCTGTGTCGCCTTCTTTTGTCTGGTACTTCACAATCAAGTCGCCCTTTGTTTCCTTTGTAAATCCCATTAAATTCACCTCCTTAATATATCTCCAAAAGCCAAGCAAACCGTTGGTGAATCGGTATACTGAGCAATTGGTATCATGTAACAGATATGATTTTAACATATATATTTAGCCATGTAAAGGATATTTATTCTAGCAGAACGTTTCACACTATATCCGAGATGCTAAAAATCTCAATTAATCTCTATAATCTTCCTTGTGGGATTCAAAAACGATTCTAGACTCGATATCCCTTCGGATTTGCTTTACTAACTCCTCCATGGATACGAACTTCATTTCATCCCTTATATGCTTATGAAAAAATATTTCTATTTCTTCTCCATAAATATTATCGCTAAAATCTATCAGATGAGTTTCCACGCTAAGGCTTTCACCATTAAAAGTCGGATTGAAGCCTATATTGGATATGCTTTTATATAGCTTTCCCAAAACGGTTGTAGAAGTATAATAGGCGCCCTTCTTGGGAAGAGTTATATCCTTCTTTACATCTATGTTGGCAGTTTTGATTCCCATGACCTCGCCGTTTTGCTTGCCATAAATCACATTTCCGTGTACCGAGAACTCTCTTCCGAGATAATCTGCCACTTTATCAACATTTCCGCTTCTGATTATATGCCTGATGAGGCTGCTGGATACGGTATGCTCATGAACTTCAACTGCATCTACTACATTCACTTTAAAGCCGTACTTTTCACCAAGCTTAGTCAGTATTTCAGAATCGCCTTCTCCTTTGTTACCAAACCTGTAATTATAGCCCACCACGACAGACTTTGCCTTGAAGCTATCTACAAGTATGTTTTTTACAAAGGCTTCAGCAGATATATCCTTTACTTTGTTGAAATCCTCAAGGTATAGCATGTCTACTCCCATACCTTCCATTATTTCCGCCCTTTTTTCATTATCTGTAATCAAATAAATATGCTTATCGGGCATCAGTATTTTCCTAGGATGTGTACCAAAAGTATAGACCATGCTTCCTGTTCCATGCTGCTTGGATTCTTCAACCAAGAGCTCTATTAGCTTCCTGTGTCCAAGATGAACTCCGTCAAAGCTTCCTAGTGCAATACACCATGGTGTGGATTTTAACGCATCCTCATATTTTTCTTCAATTTTCAAGACAACCACCCTTATACGCAATGGACTGGCGGTCAAACCTGCCCTCCATTACTATTTAAATAAATATGTTTTTTATCTTTATATACAATCGCTGCTTAGCTTCTTCGTATCTCACTTCGCCAATTCCTATGAAGCCATCCTCACCATATATGCTTACATTATCTTCTGAAGCAAGCTCTTCGAAGCCTTGCTGCACTCCCTGCTCGTAGAGAGGGTTGCCATTCATGATGGAGCTTAGTGCTGATGGCTTTATGTTTATGGCTTTATAATCCTTGAATACTATCTCTACTTTATTTAGTATATCATTTAATCGGTTTTCTTCAACTGCAGATTTTATCTCTTCCAAGGTATTGGAGTGCTCTATGGTGAAGGGAGTGGATTCAAGTCTTACCAGCTGAGACATATATGCTCCGCAGCCCAAGACCTCACCAATATCATAGCACAGTGTCCTTACATAGGTTCCTTTGGAGCACAGCATATCAACTATTGCCTCGTCTTGCGACTCCATGCCTACTAGGCTCAACTCATATATGTTTACAGGTCTTTCCTCTATCTCAACTTCTTTACCCTCACGGGCATATTCGTAAAGCTTCTTGCCCTTTACCTTCAGGGCTGAATATATCGGAGGTCTCTGATTGATTGTACCTGTAAAGCTCTTTAAAACCTCTTCAAGCACTTTGGGCTCAATGCTTACTTGTCCAGATGCTTCCCTAATGATTTTACCATAGCCGTCATAGGTATCCGTTACCGCACCAAACTTTATATTAGCCCTATATCGTTTCTGCTTATCGGTAATATATTGGACAACCTTGGTAGCTTTGCCTATACAAATAGGAAGTACCCCTGCGGCTTCCGGGTCTAATGTTCCAGTATGTCCTATCTTCTTGGTATTCAGTACTTTCCGCATGAAGGCCACTACATCATGGGAGGTCATTCCCGGTGGCTTCAATACATTTATAATTCCATTCATCTTATCTGAACTCCTCAATTATTGCTTCAAGTACTTTCTGCTTAACCTCTTCAATTGTGCCGTGAAGCGTACATCCTGCGGCTCTGACATGTCCGCCTCCACCAAATCGAAGTGCTACAGCTGCCATATCAATCACTTTTTTTGATCTGAGTCCAACCTTTATTTTCTCTTGTTCAAGCTCTTTCAAAAATATTGCAGCCTCAACACATTCTATATCCCTGGCAAGATTGATGATGCCGTCACTGTCTACATCCGCTGCATTTATTTCTTCCATTTGCTTCATGGTCAGGGTTATACATGAAATGCTGTCGTTATGAAAGAACTCCAAAGTGTCCAGAGCAGTTTTCATCAGCATTACCTTTTCCTTTGAGCTGTTCTGGTATATCCTTTCAAACATCAGCGAGACATTTACGCCATTGTTTATAAGCTCTCCTGCAATCTGATGGGTAATGGAGGTTGTACTGCTGTACTGGAATTGTCCGGTATCAGTTACAATAGCAGTGTAAAGGCACTCTGATATATCTTTGTCCATAGGTATACCAAGTATCTTTATGATTTGGTATACTATTTCGCCTGTTGCCGATGCGGTGGAATCCACCATGTTGAGGTTGCCGAATTCATCGTTGCTTATATGGTGATCAATATTAATTACAAAGTTCTCCTCCAGATAAAGTCTGGATTTTCCTAACCTGCTGGCATCCCCACAATCAAGGGCTATTACTATATCAAAATGCTCATTCTCTCCAGGTTTTTCAACCTTGTCAGAGTTGTTTAAGAATTTATATACCTTGGGAATTTCGTCATCAAGGATAAAGCGTACCTCTTTGCCCGCCTTTTTCAATGCACCATAAAGGGCAAGGCTAGACCCGACGTTGTCACCGTCGGGCATAATATGAGACATTATGGCAATTTTATTGCTTTCCTTGATTTTACTTATAATCTTGGGATAAATCAAAGGCTCTCTCCTCCGTCCTTCTTCTTTACCTCATGCAGGAGCTTATTTATGTAAGCGCCGTGTTCGATGGTCGTATCCAGCTCAAAAACCACTTCTGGCAAATGTCTGAGCTCAATTTTCCTTCCCAGCTCTCGCCTTATAAACCCTGCAGCACTTTTTAGACCCTTTACTGTAGACAGCTTTTCTTCATCATTGCCGAGTACACTGATGTAAACCTTTGCATACCGTAAATCAGGGGTAACCTCTGCAGCTACTACACTGCAGAGTGTTGATACCCTTGGGTCATTAATATCATTTCTTATTATGTCGCTTACGACTTTTTTAACTTCTTCTGAAATCCTGTCTATTCTGTGCTTTGCCATTTTTATGCACCTGCTTTATGTTATTTTCTCGGTACAGTTTCTATGGTGAAGGCTTCTATAACGTCGCCTTCCTTTATGTCATTGTACCTATCAATGTTTAATCCGCACTCATATCCTGTATTTACTTCCTTGGCATCATCCTTGAATCTCTTTAAGGATGCCAGTTTTCCTTCATGTACTACTATACTGTCTCTTATTATCCTGATGTCATTGTTTCTGTTTATCTTGCCATCAGTTACATAACAGCCGGCAATAGTTCCGATATTGGATGCCTTGAAGGTAGCACGGACTTCTGCGTGTCCAAGGACTACTTCCTTGTACTCCGGCTCCAGCATGCCCTTCATTGCTGCTTCCACGTCTTCTATAGCATTGTATATAACTCTGTAAAGTCTGATGTTAACTTTATCTTTATCAGCCAGTGCTACTGCAGCAGGCTGAGGTCTAACATTAAAGCCTATTATTATGGCATTTGAAGCTGAAGCAAGCATTACATCGGATTCAGTGATTGCTCCAACACCGCCGTGTATTGTTCTTACCTTTACCTCTTCATTGCTAAGCTTGGCAAGGGATTGTTTCATAGCTTCCACAGAACCCTGTACGTCAGCCTTTACAATCAGGTTAAGATCCTTAACCTTGCCCTCCTGTATCTGGTTGAACAATTCTTCCAGGGATACAGTCTGCTTGCTCTGAATCTGCGTGAGACGCTGTTTTTCTTTTCTCTTCTCTGAAATTGTCTTTGCAGTTTTTTCATCATCGACAACTACGAAAAGATCTCCTGCGTCCGGAACCTCATCAAGTCCCTGTATCTCTACAGGTGTTGAAGGGCCAGCCTTCTTGAGCCGCTTTCCCTTGTCGTCTATCATGCCTCTTACTTTTCCGTAAGTGTTTCCGGCTATGAAGAAGTCTCCGATATTCAAATTACCATCTTGTATCAATACAGTAGCCACAGGACCTTTGCCTTTGTCCAGCTCTGCCTCTATGACTGTACCGGTACCTTTTTTATTCGGATTTGCCTTAAGCTCCTGCATTTCAGCAACCAACAGTATCATTTCAAGAAGATTGTCTATTCCTTCTTTTTTCTTCGCAGAAACTGGAACCATGATAGTATCTCCGCCCCAATCCTCTGAAAGGAGGCCGAACTCAGTAAGCTCCTGCTTTACTTTGTCTGGGTTTGCACCTGGCTTATCGATCTTGTTTATTGCTACAATAATGGCTACATTAGCTGCCTTTGCGTGGTTTATTGCTTCGATAGTCTGAGGCATAACACCATCATCTGCTGCAACAACAAGTATTGCTATATCTGTTACCTTGGCTCCTCTTGCTCTCATGGCCGTAAAGGCTTCATGTCCGGGAGTATCAAGGAAAGCTATTTTCTTATCACCAATGGTTACTGTATAGGCACCTATATGCTGAGTGATTCCTCCTGCTTCTGTAGCAATGACGTTTGTTTCTCTCACTGCGTCCAAAAGTGAAGTTTTACCATGGTCAACGTGTCCCATTATAGTTACAACAGGTGAACGTGGCAATAAATCCTCAGGTCTATCCTCTTCGGTCTTAAGAAGCACTTCTTCGCTTCCTTTATCTATGAGCCTCTCAACCACTACACCGAAATCTGTAGCTATAAGTGTTGCAGTATCATAATCCAATTCTTGATTAATTGTAGCCATTACCCCAAGAAGTAAAAGCTTCTTAATGATTTCTGTAGCCTGTTTGCCTAACTTTTCGCTAAGGTCTTTTACTGAGATAGTGTCTCCAACCTTTATAGGCTTCTTAGGTGCATGGATTTCCTCTCTCTTTGGCTCTTCATAGCCTCTAGGCCTGAAGTTCCTATTGTTGGATCTTCCCTGCTGATTTCTGAAAGGAGGTCTGCCCTGCTGTGGCTTGCCTTGCGGAGTCCTTACCTGAGGCTTCTTTTGAATTCTTTCAACCTTTGAAAGCTCCTTTTTTGAATCCAGCTGAGCTGTTTCCTCCTCAGTTTCTCCCGGGGTTGCAGCCTTCACTGGTGCATTGTTTGTAGTTCCAGGGGAACCTGCGGGTCTTGCAGCTAGTTGTGCACTAGTCCATGGCTTATTAGTATTTGGTCTAAGCTCCTTCTGCTGAGTCTGTGGCGGTCTCTGCTGCGTCTGTTGATTTTGTGGAGGTCTCTGCTGTGTCTGTTGATTCTGTTGAGGCCTCTGCTGCGTCTGTTGACTTTGCTGAGGTCTCTGCTGTGTTTGCTGAGCCTGTGGAGGTCTCTGCTCTGTCTTTGGTGCTTCCGCTTTTTGTGGCGCAGCTTCTGGCTTTGGCGAAATAGTTGCCTTAGCTGTGCTTTCAACGGGTGCAGCCTTTTTCTCAGGCTCTGGTTTTATATCCTTTTTTACAAGATGTCCTTTAAGCGTAGTGATATCAGCATCTTCAAGTGTGCTCATATGGTTATGCACATCAATTTTTAGGTCCTGTGCCATTGTAACAAGATCCTTGCTCTGAACTCCGAGTTCTTTAGCCAATTCATATATTCTTACTTTATTCAAGTAATGCACCCCCAGGTTTTTCATTTTTAATCACTTCAACAGTCACCTTTTCCTTAAAGCTTTTGCTGAAGTTTTCGTCGGTTATTCCTAGTACCGACCTTTCGCTTTTTCCTATACTGTTTCCCAGCTCTTCTTTTAAGCCCCATGTAATAAGTGGTACTTTATAGAATGCTGCTGAATTTGTAAAACGTTTTTTTGTATTATTTTAAGTATCCTCAGAAACAATTGCAAGCTTTACCTTGCCGTTTCTTATGTTATACCTCACAGCATCCTCACCTGTAACCAACATACCGGCTTTGTTGGCAAGGCCTAGCATTGAATATGCTTTATGCATCAGTAAGCTGCTCTCTTAATTTATTGAACACATCAGCATTAACCGGTGCTTCCAGTGCTCTCTCTACTCTCTTTGCTTTTATCGCAGCTTCAAGGCATTTCAGGCTGGGACATATATAGCAGCCTCTGCCGGGTGCCTTTCCAACCTTGTCTATATCAACCTTTCCTTCGGGGCTTCTTACAATTCTTATTAGCTCCTTCTTAGGCTTCATTTCATTACAGCCAAGACATTTCCTGAGAGGCACTTTCCTTATTTTGAGCATAGAACCTACCTCCTTTAAGTACCAGATACCTGTGATTGACTCTTTATATCAATTTTCCATCCGGTTAGCTTTGCAGCAAGCCTTGCATTCTGGCCTTCCTTGCCGATAGCCAGTGATAACTGTGTATCACCAACAACAACTCTTGCGGCATTCATTTCTTTGTCTATAGTAACAGACAGTGCCTTTGCTGGGCTTAATGCGCTGCCTACAAATACTACAGGATCATCATTCCATTCAATTATGTCCACCTTTTCACCCTTCAGCTCATCGACAATAACCTGTACCCGCTGTCCTCTCTGCCCAACACATGCTCCAACGGGATCAATGTTCTCATCATGTGAGAATACAGCTATTTTTGTCCTTGAGCCTGCTTCCCTGGCAATGCTTTTTATTTCAACAATGCCCTTTTGTATTTCGGGAACCTCAAGCTCAAACAGTCTTTTCACAAGTCCCGGATGAGTTCTTGAAAGTACTATTTGAGGACCTTTGGTTGTCTTTTTTACTTCAACTATAAAGGTTTTTATTCTGTCTCCAATGTTGTATACCTCATTTGGAGTCTGCTCCCCTGGTCCAAGAATAGCCTCAGTCTTACCTAAGTCGATAAATACGCTGTTCTTTTCCTTCCGCTGTACCAGACCTGTAACTATTTCATTTTCCCGGCTTATATACTCATCAAATATAATTCCTCTTTCAGCCTCACGTATCCTCTGAACAACAACCTGCTTTGCAGTTTGAGCCGCTATTCTCCCGAAATTCCTTGGAGTAACCTTCATCTCTACCACATCGCCTAGTTCATAATTCTTGTTTATTGCTTTTGCATCCTGAAGGCTTATCTGAAGTAAATCGCTTTCAACCTCCTCGGACACTGCTTTAAGTGCATATACGTCAACCTCACCTGTTTCCCTGCTTATTGTAACCTTAACATTCTGCGAGGTCCCGAAGTTTTTCTTGAAAGCTGAAACCAGTGCAACATCAATTGCTTCAATAAGTAATTCTTTAGAAATCCCCTTTTCCTTAGCTATCTGATCTAACGCCTGGAGAAACTCTCCATTCATTTTTTTCTCCCTCCCATCTATATATTTCGCGAAAAACATTTTGCATTACTTTTAAAATTTCGCGTAAATGTTTCCTTGGTTTTCATTGTAATTAATTAAAACTTTATTACAGGCCTTATTAAGGCTATAGAGCTCTTTTCTATTTGCATATCTTTTCCGTCAGCTTCTATTTCGACTACCTCTGCTGTATGTCCCTTAAGTATACCCTCATAGACCTTTTTGCCATTTATTTGAGTAAATAGCTTTACCTCTACCAGCTTGCCGTTATTTTTCTCAAAATCTCTATCGGTCTTTACAGGTCTGTCGATACCCGGTGAAGAGACCTCAAATATATATGACTGTTCTATTGGATCAGCTTGGTCAAGCAAGTCACTCAGCTCCTGGCTTACAGCTTGGCAATCATCAATTGTTATTCCTTCTTCCTTATCTAGGTATACTCTAAGATACCAGTCTGCGCCTTCCTTTTTGAACTCTACTTCTACGAGCTCGAAATTGTTCCTGTCTGTAATGGGCTTTGCCAAATCGTAGACTATATCTTCAACCTTCCGCTTCGCCATATTTGATTCTCCTTCTATATTTATATTCTATATTATTATACCCATATTAATACGAAAGAGTGGGATTGCCCACTCTAATCTTAAAAGTCATTTGATAAGTACTGCATACACAGTCTTACCTTTTTCTACAACACTGGAAAAGCATAATTTTCCTGCCCACTAAAAAATTATAGCACTCTTTGCAAGCACATGCAAGGTTTTAGTTTCAGCATATTCCGCTCTAAACTTCCAGTCCGCCCCCAGCTGAGAATAAGCTTAATTGATTGCTTTCCGGTATTCCGCTCAAGCAGCCATGGTTCTTCATTATTTCTATTACAGTCTTGGAAACCTTGGCTCTTTCTCTTAGGTCATCCATTGACATAAAGCTTGAGTCCTGTCTTGTAGCCACTATATTCTGTGCGGCATTAGTCCCCACCCCCTGAAGCGATCCCAGAGGAGGCAGTATTCCATTATCCGTGACAATGAATTTGCTGGCGTCAGACTTATATAGATCAACCGGCAGAAGCTTTATGCCCCTTTGATACATCTCATAAACCGACTCAAGCAGGGTCATAAGATTCTTTTCCTTCGTAGTTGCATTATTCCCCAATCTATCGATTTCTATCCATTTTGACTTTACTGCATCTATTCCTCTTGTCAGAGTATCTGCATCAAAATCATCCAGCTTTACAGTAAAGTAAGTTGCATAGAAGGCTTCAGGATAATTAACCTTATAATAGGCTATCCTGAAAGACATCATAACGTAGGCTGTTGCGTGAGCTTTAGGAAATAGGTATTTTACTGTCTTACAGGACTGTATGTACCAATCCGGAATACTCTGTGCTCTCATAGCCTCTTCGTATTCAGGCTTCAAACCCTTTCCTTTTCTTACGTCCTCAGCTATTTTAAACGAGGTTTTAGGTGCCACTCCCTTGTGCATAAGGAAAAGCATTATATCATCTCTTGTCGATATAACTCCTTTAAGAGTGGTTGTGCCGCTTTTAATAAGATCTTGAGCGTTGTTCAGCCACACATCAGTACCATGTGAAAGACCTGAAATACGCACCAGCTCTGCAAAGGTCTTTGGCTGCGTGTCAATAAGCATCTGTCTTACAAACTTGGTGCCAAACTCAGGTATTCCCAAGCTTCCGACTTTACAGTCGATATCATCAAGATTAATATTTAGAGCTTCTGTTGTTGTAAAAAGACTCATGGTCTTTGGGTCATCCAGAGGGATATTAAATACACCAAAGCCTGTTATGTCCTCCAGCATTTTTATTATTGACGGCACGTCATGACCGAGTATATCAAGCTTAAGCAGCCTTCCACTTATGGAATGATAATCAAAGTGAGTGGTTATTATACTGGAGGTTGCATCGTCAGCAGGTCTCTGTATCGGTGTAAAATTATATATATCCGTGTAGTTAGGTACAATCATAACCCCACCCGGATGCTGACCAGTGGTTCTCTTAATTCCAGTACAGCCTTGAATCAACCTGTTTGTTTCAGCATTGTTAACTTTGATACCCTTGGCTTCGTAATACTTTTTTTTTTTTCCATAGGCCGTCTTCTCAGCAATAGTTCCGATAGTACCTGCCCTGAACACATAGCCCTTTCCGAAAAGCTCTTCGGTATATTTATGTGCTTCCGGCTGGTACTCTCCTGCGAAATTCAAATCTATATCAGGCTCTTTATCTCCATCAAAGCCCAGGAACATTTCAAAGGGGATATCATGGCCTTCTTTTCGGAGCACTGTTCCGCATTCCGGACAATCCTTATCAGTAAGGTCTGCTCCAGATTCTACAGAGCCGTCCAGGAAGAAGTGTGAATACTTGCATTTAGGACACAAGTAATGTGGCGGCAGAGGGTTAACCTCAGTAATATCGCACATGGTCGCAACAAAAGAGGAGCCTACGGAACCTCTGGAGCCAACAAGATAGCCATCCTTCAAAGACTTGGCAACCAGCTTCTGTGCTATTAGATACAACACCGCATATCCGTTGTTTATTATAGAATTTAATTCCTTTTCAAGTCTTTTTACAACAACCTCAGGCAGCACCTCTCCATAAATCTCGTGAACCTTTTTCATGGTCATTTCCCTAATCTGATCTTCAGCACCTTCAATCTTAGGGGGATATGTCTGCTCTGGAATTGGAATTATATCCTCAATCTGCTCCAATATTTTATTAGGGTTTTGTATTACTACTGCATGTGCAGTTTCCTTGCCTAAGTATTTGAATTCTTCCAGCATCTCATCAGTGGATTTGAAATACAAGGGTGCCTGTTCATCAGCATCCGAGTATCCTTGTCCAGCCATTATGATACGCCTGTAAACCTCATCCTCCGGCTCCAGAAAATGTACATCTCCTGTAGCAACCACCAATTTATTAAGCTTTCTGCCAAGCTCCACAATACGCTTATTTATAGCTTCAAGCTCTCCCTTATTTGCAAGCCTTCCGTTTCTAAGTAGGAATTCATTGTTGCCGCTAGGCTGTATTTCCAAGTAATCATAAAATCTTGCATTCTCAGTTATAGTGGTTTCATCTGAGCTGTTCATGATATTTCTGAATACCTCCCCTGCCTCACAGGCCGAGCCGATAATAAGTCCTTCTCGGTATTGCATCAGCAGGCTTTTTGGTATTCTGGGCTTTTTATAGTAGTAGTCCAAATGAGCCATTGATATAAGCTTGTAAAGGTTCCTAAGCCCAGTCATATTTTTCACCAGAAGAACAATATGATAAGACTCCAGCTTTTTATGGCTTCCTTCTCCTGAGGAAATTTTATTGATATCCTCAACATTCTTTATTCCCTTATCACGCATTATCTCAATGAACTTCAGCAGCATCTCTGCTGTCGCTTCCGCATCATCAGCCGCTCTATGGTGGTTTTCCAAGCTTATTCCAAGGTATTCGCATACCAAATTGAGCTTATGCTTCTTTAGCTCAGGGAGCAGTATTCTCGAAAGCTGCAGTGTATCAATGGAAACGTTGCTGACCGTAAGCCCAAGCTCTCCAGCCTTTGCCCTTATAAAACCACAGTCAAAGCTTGCATTATGAGCAACAAGGGTCGAATTACCAGCAAATTCAAGGAATCGTGGCAATACCTCCTTTATTGTCTCCTTGTCTCTGACCATAGCATTTGTTATACCTGTGAGCTTTGTAATATTATCAGGTATCGGGATTTCCGGGTTTATAAGCTCTGAGAACCTATCAACCAGCTGACCCTTCCGTATTTTAACTGCACCTATTTCTGTGATTCTGTCTTTTGTCGGATAAAGACCTGTTGTCTCAATGTCAAATACTATAAATTCATCATCAAAGCTGCTGATTCCCTTATTATAAACTATTGGTGCCCCATCATTAACAAAGTAACCTTCAACTCCGTAGATTACCTTGACTCCGTGTTTTTTTGATGCCTCATAGGCTTCAGGATAAGCCTGCACCACTCCATGGTCTGTAATAGCGATAGCTTTGTGTCCCCAGGCCTTAGCCTTCTTAATCAGGTCAGTAGCAGAGCATATTCCGTCCATGGTGCTCATGCCGGTATGGGCGTGGAGCTCTACTCTTTTCTCTTCTGAATTGTCAAGCCGCACTGCTTTCTCGGCTTCTACCATGTTACTAGGGAATATAACCTGCTCTTTTATGAACTGATCATACTGAATATCCCCTTTAATCCTGACATATCTGCCGTTAGTTATATTATCAACCAGCTTAGCTGTATCGGTTTCTTCTTTAATGAAAATCTTCGCTGTAATGGAATTTGTATTGTCGGAAATATTGAATACTATAATGGTTCTTCCGTTGTTTAAGGTCTTCACTTCGGTATTAAATATAGTTCCCTGAATAGTTACTCTGCCTGAATCCTCAGTTAGAGTAGCAATACTTATTGGAATATCATTAAAGGGTCTGCCCATTATGACAGCGTCCTTTCGCTCTTTTGCCTTATCCTTGCTGCTGTCACTTTTGTTTGTCTTTAAGGCTTCAGCTACAATTTTGTTTTCCTCTTCAATATAGCATTTCAAGTACTCATCGCTGCAATGCTTTTCTTCCTCATTGAAGCAGATCAAAACCTGGGAATCGATATTGAAATAATCCTTTATATGCTGAGCCACTATGTTGTGGCACTTTTTAGAAATTAAATAGCTTGCAGCTTCCTTTGACGCTACCTTGAGCTTTATTATATTGTTATCGTTATAAATTTCTGTATTTATAAGAAAACCCGTAAATGACGGGTTGTTTGTAATTATTGCACTTTTCAGATCCTCCCAGTGGGAGGCTATGAACTCTTCCGCTCCTATGCTTATTGATGAATCCTCGATAACGGTTCGTACCCCATTCAAACCATAGTACTTAGCAATTTTCTCTTCAATTTTATTCAGCTCAGATATTGAAATGAGGCCCTTTAGGCTTATTACAAGCTCCCATTCCCTAGCTTTTTTCATTATTCTTATCTTTTTCAATTCGAACTTGTCCCTATATTGCAGAAAAAATTCCGAATTCATCTTTGTATTACTTTGCATATTGACCTCCGATTTTTCTGGTTCGCGGTTCGCGGTTCGCGGCTCATGGCTCGTGCCAATGCCCATTGGGAATACCCCATAGATTTATTTCGATTCTCTTTTCATACTATAGCTGCTTAATATCTTCACAATATCCCAATACATTTTAAGACGCGCGTGCACACCCTTTATAAGTCCCAGTTTTTCTTCCTTGGTTACATGGGTCATATCAGGAAGCTCAACCTCCTGAACTCTTATTGAGAACCTATCAACATATTTTGTAAGAGCAACCTCGACACCATATCTGCTTATATCGATATTTGGTATCTTGTCTATTATCGACTTTCTTATTGCTCTCTGACCCGAAAGATATGGAGTAACCTTCTGTGCAAGGTCTGTTACCATTCTCCCGTTTTTAAATATGCCAATGGTCATATCTGCATTGTTGCCAAGAACCGGTTCTATAAGGTCTATAACATGCTTCTCTTTCAATCCGATTAGATCAGCATCCAGAAAAAGTATGACTTCGGTTCCGCATTCGTTAACTCCGGCCTTTATAGCTCCGCCTTTTCCTACATTCTCCTCCAATTCTATAACATCAGCACCGCATTCCCTTGCTATTTCTGCAGTTCCATCAGTAGAGCCATCGCTGACAACTATTATCTTATGGATTAAATCAACATCTTTTAAGCAATTTACTACATTTGCAATAGTTACTTCTTCATTATATGCTGGAATTATTGCTGTTACGTTCATTGTCGGTTCCTCCTATTTGGACTTTTTATTCCTATTATAGGATGGCATTGCTTGCTTAAATTATTCGGATTGATAAGCCTCAATTTCCTTTATCAGTTCCTCTATGACATTTTCCTGAGGGATTTTTCTCACAATATTGCCTTTTATAAATAAAAGGAACTCGTCCTTGCCCCCTGCAATTCCTAAGTCTGCTTCCTTAGCTTCTCCAGGACCGTTTACTGCACAGCCCATAACAGCAAGCTTCATTGGTTTCTTTACAAATATGTTTCTTGTGCGCGCTTCCACTTCTTCTGCAACTCTAATGAGATCAACATTGGTTCTACCGCAGGTCGGGCAGGATATAATCTCTATTCCACTCTTCATAAGCTTGAGGCTTTTAAGTATTTCCCTTGCAACATATATTTCCTCTACGGGATCTCCCGTCAGAGAGACTCTTATTGTATCGCCTATATTGCTATGCAGCAGTATTCCTAGACCGACGGAGGATTTTATTGAGCCGGACAAGACTGTTCCTGCTTCAGTAATGCCTAAGTGCAGCGGGTAGTCCGTCACACTGGAAGCTTTCATATAGCTTTCTACTGTAAGCATAACATCTGAAGATTTTATTGATATAACAATATTGTTAAAATCCATAGCTTCTACAAGCTTTATATTGTTCAAGGTGCTCTCTACCAATGCGTCTGCAGTAGGATGACCGTACTTTTCAAGTACCTCTTTTTCCAAAGATCCGGAATTGATTCCTATTCTTATGGGTATCTCCCTCTCACTGGCAGCTTTTACAACTTGTCTGACTCTTTCTGTGTCTCCGATATTTCCAGGGTTTATCCTGATCTTGTCAACACCATTGATTATTGACTGAATGGCAAGTCTATAGTCGAAATGTATATCCGCGACCAGCGGTATGGATATATTAGCTTTAATGTATTTTAAGGCCTCTGCAGCCTCCATATCCGGTACTGCTACCCTTATTATGTCACAGCCCGCAGCCTGGAGCCTTTTTATCTGTTCTACCGTGCCATAAGCATCCTGAGTCTTGGTATTTGTCATAGACTGTATCAGAACGGGTTCGCCGCCTCCAATATATCTATCACCAATTCTTATCCTTCTCGTATTATTTCTCATATTTCACCCTACCTGAATATATCAAGCAAATTAAACTTTGTGATATCTCTCCACATAAGGAATAGCGAAAGTGCCATCAATGCCACAAGTCCAACGAAATGCACCATTCCTTCCTTTTCTGCAGGCAGAGGCTTCCTCCTAATCAGTTCTATGAAAAGGAACAGCAGACGTCCCCCATCCAACGCAGGTATAGGCAGAAGGTTCAGTATAGCAAGGTTCAAGCTTATAATAGCCGTTATGTAAAGTACACTTATAAGACCAGTTTTAGCAGCCTCATTCATGTATACGATTATTGATATAGGTCCGCTTACTTCCCCGGCATCCGCTTTGCCCATAACCAATTGACCCAGGAAGCTCATCATCATTTTAGATATTGTAGCAGTAGTTTTTAGACCGTTTGACAAGGAAAAACCACCGAATTTTACTTTTTGAGCAACACCGATCATAATATCGTTAGTATTAGGATTCTTAATCGGTGTAAGCTGTACATCCCTCTGAACACCCTTATTCTCAAGGGTAACAGTGATTAATTCCCCTTCATGCTTGGCTATTTCAGGCTTCATCTCCTGCCAGCTTGATATTCTGACATCGTTTATATCAACTATCATGTCACCGGCAACTATACCAGCCTTTTCTGCAGGCATACCCTTTGTAACCTGCCCAATAATAGGAGCAGCTACCGGCACTATTACCAGAGAATAAATAAGTATAGCAACCAACAAATTGATAACCGGACCTGTTATAACAGCAAAAATTCTGTTCAGTATCGGGGCATTGTTGAAAGCGCCGGGCTCCTTCTTCTCCTCATCATCTCCCAGCATCAGGCAGAAACCTCCAACTGGAAATGCTCTCAGTGAATACATCGTTTCTCCGACCTTTTTGCCGATAATCTTTGGCCCCATTCCCAGGGCAAATTCCACAACCTTTATTCCACCAAGCCTTGCAGCTATGAAATGCCCTGCTTCGTGAACAAATACTATAGCATTGAATACCAGTATCGCAATAATTACCGTCATTATTTTTTACACCCCACTTGATACAGATTGAATAGCGCCTCTCTTGACCATTTATCAAGAGCCACCACATCATCTATGCTCATATTTTCAATTATTTTATGTTTATTTAAGGTATTTTCTATCAGGCATCCTATGTCAAGAAAGCCTATTTTTCTATCCAAGAATAATCTTACTGCTTCTTCATTTGCTCCATTTAAAACCACACATGCACTGTCTCCCATTGATAATGCCCTATAAGCCAAGCTTAGGCATTTGAACTTTTCAATATCAGGCTTATAGAAGGTCAGACTTCCAATAGCGGTTAAGCTTAGTTTTTTTCCACCCATAGGAAGTCTATCGGGATATGTCAGCGCATATTGTATCGGCAGCTTCATGTCCGGAAGCCCAAGCTGTGCAATCACAGAACCATCTACGTATTCCACAGCAGAATGTATTATGCTTTGTGGATGTACGCATACCTCTATTGCCTCAGGCATTATATCAAACAGCCATCTTGCTTCAATTACCTCAAGGCCCTTATTCATTAGTGTAGCTGAGTCTATTGTGATTTTTCTGCCCATTGACCAGTTTGGATGCTTTAAGGCATCCTCCAGGGTGACCTTAGTGAGTTCCTCAACAGACTTATCTCTGAAAGGCCCACCAGAAGCTGTAAGTATTAATTTTGATACTTCACTATGCTTACTGCCGTTTAAACTTTGAAATATCGCAGAGTGCTCACTATCCACCGGAAGCATCGATACCTTGCATCTTTTGACTTCCTCAGTAATAATCCTTCCCGCTGTAACGAGTGTCTCTTTGTTGGCAAGAGCTATATTCTTACCTGACTTTATGGCATTATATGTGGGAATCAGCCCTGCTATACCTACAATTGCAGATACTACAGTATCGCAGCCCTCAGCAGTTGCAGCTTCAACAACACCCTCGAGTCCCGCTGTTATTTGCGTTAAACCGCCTACACGCCTTTTTAAATCCTCATATTTGGATTTATCACCGATAGCAGTAATCCTTGGTCTGAATTCCCTTACCTGAGCTTCCAGCAGATCTATATTAGAGTTGGCTGCTAAAGCTTCAACTTTTAATCTTTGGTTGCTTTCCCTTACTATCTCCAAGGTCTGAGTACCTACTGACCCGGTTGACCCCAATATTGAAATTGCTTTCATTTTAATCTCCTTGCCTTTTATCGCACCTTCGCAATACACACAGGCAAACACTGTTCGCCCCTACCGCTTAACCTCACGCCGGTGCTCATTGCCTGCGCTTTGTGCTATATCATTTCTCCTATAAGAACAAAGTAGTAATATATTATCGGTGCAGTAAACAAAATACTATCAAATCTATCCAATATTCCACCATGTCCCGGAATAATATTTCCAAAGTCCTTAACTCCAGTATATCTCTTAATATATGATGCTGCCAAATCTCCCAGCTCGGACGCTATACTGCATAAAAATCCTGTAATGACAAAATGTATTATCTTTATATCTACCCCAAAGCTATTTATTATAATACCGGCAAGAGTACTTAAGATTATAGATCCTGCAATACCGCCTATTGCCCCCTCTACAGTTTTCTTAGGGCTGATTCTAGGCGAAAGCTTAATTTTACCCATATATATTCCTACAAAGTAAGCGCAGGTATCAGTGAACCATGCAGTCAGAAATGGCAGCCACACTATTATATTCCCGTATTTGAGCTTTTCTATGAAAAGCAGGTGGCTGAATAGGAATGGTATATATACAATTCCTAAAAGCGTTATGGATATTTCAGTTATATTATGCCTTTGTGTAAGTATTTCGTAAGTGAATAGTATCATAACTGAAAAAACAATAAGAAACCCCGGCCTGTCAAAGGTAATGGGGAGAAGAAACATTATATAGTATACGATAACTGCAATATATCCCAAAATTCTATTGGTGCTGATGTTTATGTTGCTCATTGCCCTGTAATACTCGAATAATCCAACCAACGAGACTGCTGCAACAAAAGAATATAGATACAGTCCCTTAAAATACAAAACAAACAATATAAGTGGTATTCCAAGAATAGCACTTAATACCCTTAGCTTTAACATTTCTACCTCCACTACTTTAACGCGCCAAAACGTCTATCCCTGTTTTGATATTCTTTTATAGCCCCTTGAAGCACCTTTTCATCAAAATCCGGCCAAAGCTGATCGACAAACACCAGTTCGCTGTATGCACCTTGCCAAAGCAGAAAGTTGCTTATCCTCTTCTCTCCGCTTGTTCTTATTATCAAATCGGGGTCAGGGTCACTTCCTGTATATAGATTATCTGTAAGCAACGCCTCATCAATTGCATTCACATCTATACTTCCATCCTGTACCCCTTGTATAAGCTTTTTACAGGCGTTTAATATCTCAGCTCTGCCCCCATAGTTAAGTGCAATGTTGAATTGCAGCCCGCTGTTATTCTCTGTAAGTTTAAGGGCTTCTTCAATCTCTATTCTTGTTTGGGCTGGCAGAATGTCCACCTCACCCAGCACTTTGATTTTCACCTTATTATTATGGAGAGCATTTACTTCTTTTCTCATATACTCAACCAGCAGACTCATCAGATAGCTTACCTCATCTTGAGGACGTCTCCAATTCTCTGTAGAAAAAGCATAGACTGTCAATATCTTTATACCCAAATCACTGCAGGCTTTAACTGTTGCTTTAATGGCATCCATGCCAGCCTTATGCCCCATGACCCTCGGTAGACCCTTCTTTTGTGCCCAGCGTCCGTTGCCATCCATTATTATAGCGATGTGCTTCGGAAGCCTATCCATATCAATTCCTACCAGCATCCAAGAACCTCCTTCATTAAGAACCCACATATAAATAAATTCTCAATCTTAAAAAAATATCCCTCAAAATGAGGGAACTATTTAAATAGACTATATTGAACGCATATAAGTATTCCTCTCGTGTATTGTGCGAATTCAATAACAATCAAGGTGACATTTCGCGAAACACGAATTTATAATGTAAAGTATTTTCGCGAAATGTTTTATTGAACGCATATAAGTATTCTTCTCGTGTATTGTGCGAATTCAATAACAATCAAGGTGACATTTCGCGAGACTTGAATTAATAATGTAAAGTGTTTTTTGCGAAATATGTAGTAGTAAGCTTTATTTCGTCCTTAGAAGCTCTTTGTCTGACAACAATAGGTGTACTTCCCTGTCTTTCTTCTTTTTTATCTTCGTAGGGAGTTATTGTTGAATCAATTATAACGTTCTGCTTGTCACCTATCAATTGAAGAGCTTTATCAAGCTTGTATCCTATTACTAGAGGTATCCTACTCAAATATATTAGACCTCCATTATTTCCTTTTCTTTTATTGCTACGACACTATCTGTTTCCTTGATACATTTGTCTGTCATCTTCTGGGTGTCTTCTTCAGATTTTTTAAGTGCATCTTCGGTTATTTCTCCATCCTTCTTAAGCTTCTTAAGATGGTCATTGGCATCACGTCGAATGTTCCTTATGGCTACCTTGGCATCCTCACCAAGCTTTTTAATTACTTTTACCAGGTCTTTTCTTCTTTCCTCTGTGAGCTGTGGAACAACAAGTCTGATCATCTTACCATCGTTTGATGGGTTCATGCTCAGATCTGACTTCAATATAGCTTTTTCAATGCTAGGAATAGCTTTTGGATCCCATGGACTTATGGTAAGTACCCTTGGCTCAGGCGCTGCAATGTTTGCCAGCTGGTTCAAAGGTGTGACTGTTCCATAGTATTCCACTGTTATTCGATCCAATAGACTTGGATTCGCACGTCCTGCTTTTAGCGTAGAAAGCTCGTGCTTCAGTACGCTCAGGGTTTTTTCCATTTTTTCCTGCATGCCTTTTTCAATATCCTTAATCATCAGTTAATCCTCCCTTACTACTGTACCTATCTCTTCTCCCATAACCGCCCTAATTATATTATCAGGGTTTTTGAGGTCAAATACAAGTATTGGTATTTTATTATCCCTGCATAGGGATGCTGCTGTAGAATCCATTACGCCTAATCCCTTATTGATAACATCAATGTATGATATAGTATCAAATTTCTTGGCATCTTTAAATTTGACAGGGTCGCAGTCATAAACTCCATCAACCTTCTTTGCCATCAGTATAATATCTGCTTCAATTTCAGCAGCTCTGAGTGCAGCAGTGGTATCCGTTGAAAAATATGCATTGCCTATTCCTGATGCAAATATGACTACTCTACCCTTCTCTAAATGCCTGATTGCTCTTCTTCTAATATATGGCTCAGCAATCTGTCTCATCTCAATAGCAGTCTGCACGCGTGTAGCCACATTGATTCCTTCCAAGGCGTCCTGCAGTGCCAATGCATTTATTACAGTAGCAAGCATTCCCATATGGTCGGCAGTTGTCCTGTCCATTCCCTCACCGCTTCTGCCCCTCCAAAAGTTACCGCCACCAACTACAATTGCTACTTCTACCTCGAGTTCTCGTAATGCCTTTACTTTTTCTGCAATGCTTAGCAGCGTATCATGATTCAATCCAAAGGTTTTTTCTCCTGATAGTGACTCACCACTTATTTTAAGTATCACTCTTTTATACTTTACGTCACTCATATATATTATACCTCCAATTAAGCATAAAATTTCTACATATTCTAAAAAAATCCTGCTATTTTTCAAAAAAAAGAGAACACTTAGTGTTCCCCTATTTTTTCAGCACTTCTTCATCTGGCTCATTACTTCCTCAACGAAGTTGTCTTCTTTCTTTGCTAAGCCTTCACCTTTTTCAAATCTTACGAATCTTCTTATTGAAAGGTTTTCGCCTATTTTTGCAATCAATGCTGAAAGCATATCCTGCACTGTCTTGTCTGTATCCTTTATGAAGGGCTGCTCAAGCAGGCATATTTCCTTGTAATACTTTTCTATTCTGCCTTCAACCATTTTTTCAACGATCTTTTCAGGTTTTCCTTCATTCAAAGCTTGTGCTCTAAATATCTCTTTTTCCTTCTCGATTACGTGAGGATCAACTTCTTCTCTCTTCACATATAAAGGATTAGTAGCAGCAACCTGCATTGCCATATCTTTTACGAACTGTCTGAATTCTTCGTTCTTAGCAACGAAATCTGTCTCAGAGTTAACTTCGATAAGAACTCCAATTCTTCCGCCACCATGTATGTACGATTCAACTATACCTTCAGTTGCAATTCTGCCAGCTTTCTTAGCTGCGGCAGCAAGTCCCTTTTCCCTGAGGATTTCAATGGCTTTTTCCATGTCTCCGTTGCTTTCAGTAAGGGCCTTTTTACAGTCCATCATACCGGCACCGGTTCTTTCTCTTAATTCCTTAACAGCTGAAGCTTCAACCATTTTAATTCGCCTCCTATGTAATATCTATATTCTGTATATTGTATCAAAGGCTTATATTGAAGTATTCTAACGACAATGGAAGCCTTTGATGAAACTCATGACGGAAAGTGGTAAACTAATGAAATCTATACTTTCCTATTCGTTATGAAAAAGGCGGCTATCGCCGCCTTTAAATACTTACTAAGCAGTTACTCAGCAAGCTGTTCGCCCTGTCTAGCTTCAATAATAGCATCTGCAATTTTTGAAGTAAGAAGTTTTACGGCTCTTATAGCATCGTCGTTACCAGGTATCGGATAGTCAATTTCCTCAGGGTCACAATTAGTATCAACTATTGCAACTATCGGAATACCAAGAATATGAGCTTCTTGTATTGCTATTTTTTCCTTCCTTGGGTCAACAACGAAGAGCGCTCCTGGAGCACCATTCATGTTCTTGATACCGCCCAGGTTCTTCTCGAGTTTTTCCATCTCGCCTCTAAGCTTAATAACTTCTTTCTTTGGAAGAACTTCGAAAGTTCCGTCTTGTTCCATTTTCTCAAGCTCGTTCAATCTTTCGATTCTTTTCCTGATTGTCTTGAAGTTAGTGAGCATTCCGCCGAGCCATCTCTGATTAACATAGAACATATTTGCTCTTATTGCTTCTGACTCAATTGATTCTTGAGCCTGTTTCTTTGTTCCTACGAAAAGTATGTCCTTACCTGAAGCAGATACTTCTTTTATGAAGTTATAAGCTTCCTCAACCTTCTTTACTGTTTTCTGAAGGTCGATGATGTAGATGCCATTCCTCTCCGTGAATATGAACTCTGCCATCTTCGGATTCCATCTTCTTGTCTGATGTCCGAAGTGCACACCAGCTTCTAAGAGCTGTTTCATTGATATTACTGACATTAAACTACCTCCTATGGTTTTTCCTCCACGATTGTCATATCCCTTATGGACTCTTAGAGCACCCCGCAAAGAATCAAATCGTGTGTGTTTTTCACCTTAAATAGTTTACCATACAACAAATTTATTGGCAATACATATTTTGTTACGCGTTTCAGGTTTCGCGTTTTGTCTGCCCGGTGATTCTTCGAAGTCCTGCAAAATACTCGCAACTCGTAACTTGTAACCAATGCTTTATAGGAATGCCGAAGATATCCCTTATAGTTTTATTATCTTATGAAAATTTATACTTCATATTACCCATAAATCGAAAAATTCCAGGCTAAGCCTAGAACTCATCTTGTAAGTATCCTTATTATATCATCATAACCAGAACCTTTTGGTATCTCAAAAGTGCCTATCTTCAACTTATCATCCTTATCTACCTCTTCAAGTCTTTTCAAGAAGGCTTTCGTATCCTTTATAAGACCGCTTCCCTTGAGTAGATCTGCTATGCCTTCAGAGCTCATCCCGCTCTTTACATTTACTTTTATTTTACCGGCTGCAGCTGGCTGTGTTGGCGTAGGTGTTGGTACAGAAGTCGGTGTTGGCGCTGCAGTGGGTGCCGGTGTTATGGCGGGTATCCCCGGTGTTTGATTATTCAGTATTTCTTCCTTGGTAAGCACAATTAGGTTATGTTTCACTGCTTCTTTTTTTATTTCTTCTATTGTCAGCTCTTTATTGATTATGTTTATATTTATCATTGATGAAAATACCAGACCTATTCCGATACCCAGAATTATATTCTTAAGACTATAGCTTCCCATCATTCTACCTCATTTTTTAAGGATAGTATCAGCATTACCTCTCCCTGTCCTATGTTCATCTGCTTGGCTATGTCAGTTACGCTCATGCCTTGTGATGCATAATCGAATACGGCCTGCTGCTTTGGGTTTAATTTTCCCTCAAAGGCATTATCCTTCTCAACTTCATCATTGGTTATTTTCTTCTTTTTACTTGGGGTGATAACAGGAGATATTAACGGCTGTACGTTTTCCTTTTTCTCTTGTATTGAAGTATTTATGGCCGCATTGGCGATATTCCGCTGTTCTTCTCTCATACTTTTCAGCTTTTCTTCAATCTCTTTGACTACCATTTCCGAGGTGTAATTCAGCTCTGATATAATTTCATCCGCATCTTCAATTACTTTTTTAATTTCCTGTTCCTTTACGTCAATATTAAAGTAAATATCTTCGCCTTTTATCTTATCCAAGAAAATTAGCATTAGAGCGGCCAATATAGCAAATATTCCAAAAGCCATTAGCACATAGTTTATCATGAGAGCACCTCATTCATATTCTTATATCAATTTTAGTCAAAAATTTCTTCTTAGAGTCCTTTGATTTCAAATCCTTCTCTTCTGTCTGCCCGTCCTTGCTTTCCTTTTCATGACCGTTCTGTCTGCCTTTTTGCTGTCTTTCCCTGTCTACCTTGGCTCCATGGGCTTTTTTTGTTTCAATTACTTGCTTCGAATTTTTCTCTTGCTGCTGCTGCTCTTTATGCATGTTTATATTGAGATAAGATAAAA
>FWWL01003562.1_pt1 | contig 28153 bp, 20 predicted proteins | sample 2228331 | NCBI WGS metagenome assembly FWWL01 (sample SAMEA103939775, study PRJEB20133) | metagenome
AGCAAATGGGAAACTCTGAAGTGGGACATCTCAACATTGGGGCGGGGCGCATCGTATGGCAAGAGCTGGCCCGCATCAACAAGGCCATCCGCGAAGGCGTGTTTCAGAACCACCCCGTATTACGGGTGGCTTTTCAGCGCGCCACGGCCGAAGGTAAGCGGCTGCATTTCATCGGCTTAGTATCGGATGGGGGCGTGCACTCGCACGTTGGGCACCTCAAGGCCCTATGCGATGCGGCCCACGCGCACGGCGTGCCGCAAGCATTCATCCATGCCTTTACCGACGGGCGCGACTGTGACCCCAAAAGCGGTGAGGGCTTCTTGCGCGACCTGGAACAATACCTCGAAGCGCAAGGCTATGCGCCGCGCATTCAGTTGGCTTCGGTCATCGGGCGCTACTACGCCATGGACCGCGACAAGCGCTGGGAGCGCATCCAATTGGCCTACAACCTGTTGGTGCACGGCCAAGGGCAAACTGTGCAGGACCTCACAGCCGCTGTGCGCCACTGCTACGAGCGCGACATTACCGACGAGTTTCTGCCCGCCTTAGTGCGCACGGATACCGCGGGCAAACCCTTAGCCACCATTGAGGCTGGCGACGTGGTCATCGCTTTCAACTTCCGCACCGACCGCCTACGCGAGCTGACTACCGTGCTGACCCAGCAGGACATGCCCGAATACGGCATGCACACCCTGCCGCTGCACTACGTTACAATGACGCGCTACGACGAACGCTACCGCGGCATCGAGGTGCTTTTTGAAAAGGAAAACTTAGACAAAACCTTTGGAGAGGTCATCGCCTCAGCCGGACGCACCCAACTGCGCATTGCCGAAACGGAAAAGTACCCACACGTAACTTTCTTCTTTTCAGGGGGACGCGAAGAGCCTTTCCCCGGCGAAAATCGCATCCTCATCCCTTCACCAAAGGTGGCCACCTACGACCTACAGCCCGAGATGAGCGCCTACGCGGTAACAGACGCCGTGCTACAGGAAATCCGCGAAAAACGCCCCGACTTCATCTGTCTCAACTACGCCAATGCCGACATGGTAGGCCACACGGGCGTCTTTGCCGCCGCAGTAAAGGCCGCTGAAACGGTGGACGAGTGCCTCAGCCGCCTCGTGCCCGTGCTGGAAGAGAACGGCTACGCCGTCATCGTTACAGCCGACCACGGCAACGCCGACTACATGGTCAATGACGACGGAACGCCCAACACCGCACATACCAAGAACCCAGTGCCGTGCATATTAGTCAGTCGCCAATTGTCTGAGTCCGACGTCCGACTGCGCGAAGGCGGTATTCTGGCCGACCTCGCCCCCACCCTTCTGCAACTACTCGGCTTGGAACAACCCGCAGAAATGGCCGGTCGCACGCTCATTGTCAACACCTAGCGGTCAGGTACAAAGTCGAGCGATACTGAATTGATGCAATAGCGCAAGCCTGTCGGCGGCGGCCCATCGTTGAAGACGTGGCCCAGATGCCCACCGCAGCGGGCACACTCGACCTCGGTGCGCACCATACCATAGGAGCGGTCCTCTTTCTGTGCTATGAACTCCGGGCGAAGAGGCTCCCAAAAAGAAGGCCACCCCGTGCCAGAGTTGAACTTGGTCTCTGACGAAAATAACGGCAGCCCACAGCCGCGGCAGGTGAAGGTGCCCTTGCGCTTCTCATGGAGTAGGTCACCCGTAAAGGCGCGCTCGGTGCCTTCCTGGCGCAAAACGCGATACTCCAATTCGTTAAGCTGAGCGCGCCATTCCTCGTCGCTTTTCTCTATGCGGATGATGCGCCCGCGCTCGTCGTACTGCGGTGGCATGAGCATATCAGTGCGCGGGCCAGAGGCACTCGCAGCCCCATTCTCCGAGGGCTGCCGGACAGCCGCAGTATGACAGGCCGCCCAAAAAGCGAAGAAAACAATAGAACGCATACGAAGAGTGAGGTTTTGGATTTAGCGTTTTCGGCGGCGCGGAGCATTCCACTCCTCTTTTTCCGCAAAAGCTACAATCCTTCGCATTAAGTTGACCACCGAAAGAAAGACCAGAAAGCAGATAGCAATAATGACGTACGTCCAGCGGTATGATTGGGCCTCTCCCAAAGTAAGACCCGAAGTCAGCCAGGCTGCTATGCCATTGGCAAAGGCCAGCCCAATAAAGCCATATACCGAGCGGCCCCAGTACTTCATTGCCGCCCCTTCGGCATTGAGGCTCATCAGACTGCTGAAGACGGCGTACAACAACAGGAAAGCCGTCGCTACTGACCAAGGAAAGACGCGGTCAATCGGAAACCAGCCGAGCCAGCGAAAAAGCACCACAAAGAGCATGAATACCACAGAGGCACCGAAAAAACCCACAGCTTGCAAAAGCGGGTCTATTTTGCGTTCGAAGAAGTGCATAAGGAAGGATTTACTCGAGAGAAGGGAAAAATACAGCACTTTGATGCGCCAAAGCTTATCGGATAAGCACCCCACGGCGCTCTAACAGCGGTATGTCGCTGAAATAGCTTTCATCTAAGCTGCCCGGGACGAACATATACTGCTTGTCGTAGAGATAGTCTTTGTACACAAAGCTGACCCAATATTCACTGGTTAGCCCAAAGACAGCTTTGTACACCGGCTCTATTTTGACGGCAGTTTGCCCTTCGATGCGCTCCCAAAAGTAACGCAGCGTAGTAGTGCGTCGCGGTTCTCCCGCTATTTCACCGTAGCCGCTGGCGTTGACGATAACCGAAAAGATAGGCTCGTCCTTGAGATTGAGTAGGTAGGCGTCCCAAAAATCCTCGTGATCTTCTTCGTACACCAATCTCGGCACCATCGCTAGAGCCATATCGGCTACTTTGAGGAAAGGAATGTCTTTAATCATGGTGTTTCGATTTCGCAGCCGAAAACTGCACAGAAGTGTTGTTTGAGTTGCTCTTTGACGGCGGAGAGTTCTACTGCTTGCCCGCACTCCCAGGCCAGCGAAGTTACCGTCTTATCCGCATCTGCGATGCCACAAGGTACAATATATCGGAAGTACGACAGGTCAGTACTGACATTAAAAGCAAAGCCGTGCAAAGTAACCCATCGGCTGAGGTGCACCCCGATAGCGCAGATTTTCCGAAACTTTTCCCAAAAACCCACCTCCGCCGCTGGCAAAGGGCAGCCCGGTCGAGGCGGGCACCACACACCCGTGTGCGGCGGCAAGCGCAGCGCCTCGACGCCAAAATCGCCCAGCGTCCGCATAATGACCTCTTCAAGGCTGCGCACATAGCGATGCACATCCGTGAAAAAGCACTCCAAATCGAGAATAGGATAGCCCACTATCTGCCCTGGGCCGTGATACGTGATGTCGCCGCCTCGGTTAATGGGGAAGTACTGAATGCCCTTGGCCTGCAACTCCTCCTCACTGAGTAACAAATGCGCTACCGAGCCGCTCTTGCCCAGGGTGTACACATGCGGATGCTCCACCACCAAGAAGTAGTGCTCCTGCGCGTACTGTCCGGGCTTGAGGTGCCGATGCAAGCGCTTTTGCTCGATGAGCTGGCGGTGTAGTTGTGTCTGGTAGTCCCACGCAGGCTGATATTCTAGCCGCCCCAAATCTTGCCATTTCACCACAGGCATGCGCATTCGAACAACCCAGCGCGGCGAAAGTTTCCCGCCCTCTGCTGAGCGTTGCTTCTTGCGCGCCCACCAGGCCGCCGTACCTTTACGCCCCGTAACAATTAGAACGTACGATGACGAAATACATCTTTGTTACGGGCGGCGTTACCTCCTCCTTAGGTAAAGGCATCCTGTGCGCCTCATTAGCCAAACTCCTTCAAGCCCGTGGCTTTTCTGTTACCATCCAGAAATTCGACCCCTACATCAACGTTGACCCCGGCACCCTCAACCCCTACGAACACGGTGAGTGCTACGTTACCGATGACGGGGCCGAAACCGACCTGGACTTAGGCCATTACGAGCGATTCCTCAACATCCCCACCTCGCGCGCCAACAACGTAACCACCGGCGCCGTCTATCAGACCGTCATCAACAAAGAGCGCGCCGGCGATTACTTGGGCAAAACCGTCCAGGTCATCCCACACATCACCGACGAAATCAAGCGCCGCATGCTCCTCTTGGGCCAAACCGGCAAATACGACATCGTCATTACAGAACTCGGCGGCACCGTGGGCGACATCGAATCCCTGCCCTACATTGAGTCCGTACGCCAACTACGCTGGGAATTGGGCCGCGACAACTGCCTCGTCATCCACCTCACCCTCATCCCCTACCTTCAAGCCGCCAAAGAACTTAAAACCAAACCCACCCAGCACTCTGTCAAGGAACTCCTCAGCCTCGGCGTTCAGCCCGACATCCTCGCCTGCCGAAGTGAACACCCCCTGAGCACAGACATCCGGCGCAAACTCGCCCTCTTTTGCAATGTCGAAATGTCTTCCGTCATCGAGGCCATGGACGCCGACAGTATCTACGACGTCCCCCTCCTACTGCTCAAAGAGCGCCTCGATGCCGTCGTCATCTCCAAACTCCACCTCACCGACCGCCGCGAGCCAGACCTCTCCCGTTGGAAAGCCTTCCTCCAGCGCCTCAAAAACCCCACCTCCGAAGTACACATCGGCTTAGTAGGCAAATACAACGAATTGCCCGACGCCTACAAATCCATCTACGAGTCCTTCGTTCACGCCGGGGCCGTCAACCGCTGCAAAGTAAACATCGTGCCCATCCACGCCGAAGCCCTCGAGACCACCTACGAAGAAGCCTGCCAGCACCTCGCTCCTTTAGACGGCATCCTTGTAGCCCCCGGCTTTGGCGAGCGCGGCATCGAAGGCAAAATACTCGCCATCCGATACGCCCGAGAGCACAACGTCCCCTTCTTCGGCATCTGCCTTGGCATGCAAGTCGCCTGCGTTGAATTCGCCCGAAACGTCCTCGGCCTCCCGGACGCCTCCTCCACCGAAGTAAACCCCGACACTCCTCACCCCGTCATTGACCTCATGAACGAACAAAAGCAAATCACCCAAAAAGGCGGCACCATGCGCCTCGGAGCCTATCCTTGTACCCTCGAAAAAGGCACCAAAGCCCATGCCGCCTATCGCCGCACCGACATCTCCGAACGGCATCGGCACCGCTGGGAGTTCAACAACGCCTACCTCGACGCCTTCCGAAACGCCGGCATGATACCCGCCGGCATTAACCCCGACAGCGGACTGGTCGAAATCATGGAACTCCAAGGCCACCGCTGGTTTGTAGGCGTCCAATTCCACCCAGAACTCAAGAGCACCGTCGAAAACCCACACCCCCTCTTCGTGGACTTCGTGCGCCACTGCATGCAAAAACCTAACTCACCCTAACCACCTCCCTTTTCTCCCCTTATTTTTTTGGAGAAAACGGCCCCACACATCGCCCACACCCTGCCAGCCCCCACCCCCTACCTGCGCGTCTCCTGCTCGGCCCTAAGCGTCTTTCCAGCCCGCTTTTGGCCTTAATAATGGCGCGGCAGCACCCCAACCTCTCCGCGCCTGGAAAACCCCAAAAAAAACTTTCTGTTTAAAATTGCGTTGTTAATCGGCAACATCATCAGCGTTTAGCCCTGTTTATCAGTTATTAAACGAACAGGAGCCTACATATGCAACGCCATTAGCCCTCCGCAATGTGATTTTTTAAAAATAAAAAGTTTTAAATTTGCCCTTCCTATTTACACCTTACAGAGATGCGCTGCACAAAATGCTCCACCCAGCTAATACCAGGCAGCAAGTTCTGCTACCATTGCGGCGAGCGGATAGTAGAACAAGTTAAGAGCTGCCCCCTTTGCAAGGCAGAGAACCCCCTCACGGCCATCTTCTGCCACGAATGCGGCTTCCACTTTGCCGGAGCAGAAACCTCCGAAACCAACTACACCCCGCGCTATGCCCTCGACTTCGTGCCCGAACGAATGCGCCACCAGCTCAAGGCCCTGTTCTTTCGCCTCCTGCTGCAGCGCATCCAGAAAGAACATAACTTACAGAAACACAGCCAATACGTACAACGCTTCTACGACTCGCGCTTTGCCACCATCTTCGAGGCACGCACCGAGCAAATGGCACAACAGGTGCTCGCCATGTGGGAACGACTCGGACGCTCGGCCCTGCCCGACATTGACCAGTTCTTAGAAGAAGCCTTCGACGGCCTGCTGGATTACTTCATTATCGAGTTCTGCCCCGACCTCAACGAAGTGTGGCTACCCAGCGCCATCCTCCGCTACGAGCGCCGGCTGCCTCAGGCCTCCGAACTGGGGCAAATGCTGTTCGACTTCCTAGACTTCGAGCACGAACCCGAGGTATGCTATACTAATTTCGTAGAGATGCCCGAAGAACTCATGGCCAATGCCTGCAAACGCTTCCTCTTTGCCCCTAGCGACGAGCGCCTGTTCTTCGTGTGCGACCTGTCGCTCAAAGGCAACTGCAAAGACGGTTTCGCCATGACAGACCGCGCCCTCTATTGGCGAGCGCCCCTAAGCCGGCCACACCAGGTCGCCTACGACACCATACAAGACCTCACCTTCGAGCGTGAGTGGATGCTCATCAACGGTCACTTTTTCACCGCCAACCCCTCTCTTAACCTCAAGATATACTACCTACTCAAAAAACTGCGCCGCTGGAAACAACCAACTGCGGCATCCTTCGCCAAGGAGCAGGCCGGGCCATAAACCACAGCGATGAGGCATCTGTTTAGCGCTTTGCTGGCACTATCCTCCGACAGTACCAGCAGCATGCTTTATTTTTGCCTTTCCATCCCTTAGCAGCCAGCGCATGATGTTAGAAAAGCCTGAAACTTTTAAGCAAGAACCACTCCAACACGAGACTGAGCTCGATGAGCCAGTTGCCACAAATATCTGGGAAGAACCTGCCGCCGATGACGACGAAATGGAGCCATCAGAGGAAAAAGGCGACCCTATCGGTGAGGGCCTGTACGAAAAACAAGAGTTTGTGGCCGACCCGAAGCAGACGCCCATTCGATTGGACAAGTTTCTGCTCGATCGCCTAAAAAATCGCTCCCGGACAAAAGTCCAGGAGGCCATCCGCGCCGGCTCTGTCAAAGTGGACGACGAAGAAGTCAAGCCCAACTACAAGGTGAAGCCGGGAAATCGGGTATCCATCATCTTGCCCAGAAACTTAGACGAGGAGTATGACATCATCCCGCAGAATATCCCGCTGGACATCGTGTACGAAGACGAGGATGTCATCGTAGTCAACAAGCCATACAACATGGCCGTACACCCGGGCGTAGGCATACCCGACAAAACCCTGGTCAACGCCTTGGTTTGGCACCTACAAGAACAGATGAACAAACTGCCCGTGAAAGAGGGCAACGAGCCGAACCGCGCAGGCATCGTACACCGCATTGACAAGGATACCACAGGGCTGATGGTCATCGCCAAGAACGAGTACGCCATGGCCTATTTGGCCAACCAGTTCTTCCACCACACCATCGAGCGGCGCTATTGGGCCTTGGTTTGGGGCAACCCCGAAGAAGACTCAGGCACGGTAGTGGGCAACATCGGCCGAAACCCCAACGACCGCAAGATGTTCATGGTCTTCCCCGAAAATGAGAGTGGTAAGCACGCTGTTACGCATTGGCGCGTATTGGAGCGCTTCTACTACGTTACCCTCATCGAATGCCGCTTAGAAACGGGCCGCACCCACCAGATACGCGTACACATGAAGTCTATTGGCCACACCCTCTTTGGCGACCCGCGCTACGGTGGCAACCACATCCTACGCGGCACTGTACACACCAAGTACCGCCAATTTGTAGAAAGCCTGCTCAAGATGTTGCCCCGACAAGCCCTTCATGCCAAGGTGCTGGGCTTTGCACACCCGCGCACAGGCGAACACGTGCGCTTCGAGTCCGAATTGCCCACTGACATGGCTACCGTCATCGAAAAATGGCGCGAGTACGTACAGGCGCGCCAGCAATTGTTGTAATCTGCACCCATGGAACACGCCCACCCATACGTCAAACACGCCTACCTTGAAGCACTACTCCCGCCCAAGCGCATCGTCTTTTTGGTAAACCCCAACGCCGGCACCCGCGTCCATCGCCGCCTGACAGCGGCGCTGGAAGCCCACTTGGACCACCGCCAATTTGTGTACACCGTGTGGCACACCGAGCGCCCTGGGCACGCCACCGAACTGGCCCACAAAGCGCGTGCAGAGGGTTATGACATTGTGGTGGCCGTCGGCGGCGATGGCTCCGCACACGAAGTGGCCGCAGCCTTGATACACACCGACACGGTCATGGGACTACTGCCCGCAGGCTCAGGCAACGGGCTGTCTACGCACCTAGGCTTGGGGCGCCAAATGGAGCGCGCCATCCGTTTACTCAACACCGCCGAGGTACGCACCATAGACTGCGGCCAAATCAACGGACGCCCCTTCGTCAATGTCGCTGGTATTGGCTATGATGGCTTTGTGGCCGAACGCATGAAACACAGCAAAAACCGCGGCTTTTGGCCCTACCTCTATCACTCCGCTATTAGCGGCTTGTCCTTCCGCCCCGTACCCTGCACCGTGGAGGCGGACGACCAACGTCTGGAGGGCGTCTTCTTCGTCGTCTCGGTAGCTAATGGCTCTACGTATGGTTACCATTTCCAAATCGCGCCAGATGCTCGCCTCGACGATGGCCTGTTCTCCGTAGTGCTGTTTCGGAACGTGCCGCGCTGGCGCTACTTTTTGGCCATTCCCTCCAGCCTCAGTGGCCGCCTCTACAACGAGCGTTTTGTGCTGCATTTTCAGGCGTGCAAGGTAAAAATCAATTGCCAAGAGCGCACCTTTGTGCACGCAGACGGCGAAAGCTTAGGCATAGGCGACCACTTCGATTTGGAAATCATCCCTAACGCCCTGAAGGTGCTCATGCCCACCCGCCGCTGAACCTTCATACCACCACCACACCAGGCTATGGCCAAGAACAACAAAAGGGAGCCTTTCTTCGAGATAGTCTATTCAACAGACCCCGACCGTCGCGCGCATCAGAAGGAAGAGGAAGCGGCGTTGCCTCCGGAAAAGCAAGTGCTGCGCATCTGGTTAGAACGCGGCAAGGGCGGCAAGGAAGCTACCGTCATCAAAGGCTTCATTGGTCCAACTGAAGCGCTTAGCGAGTTAGCCAAATGGCTCAAGGGCAAATGTGCGGCCGGAGGAAGCGCCAAAGACGGAGAGATTATTCTCCAGGGCAATCACCGCGACCGCGTCATGACTCTGCTCCAGGAGCGCGGATACAAAAACGTCAAAAAAGCGGGCGGATAGGCGCTGCATTCCTACCCTAAGGCACCTGACACCTTTACTCTTACCAACACTACCCTGTATGCAACTCATCACAGATATCGGACGCGGCCTGTTGGGCATGGGTTCGCTGTTGGCTATTGCCTGGCTGCTCAGCCGAAACCGCAGTGCCATCAACTGGCGCTTGGTGAGCGTGGGCATTGGCTTGCAAGTAGTTTTTGCCTCACTCATCCTTAAAGTACCCGGAGTAAGCTGGGCCTTTGACCAGTTTGCCAAGGTGTTTACCTACATCATTCAGTGGTCTGAGGCGGGCGCCAAGTTTCTGTTTGCCGACCTGGCTACCGGCGAGAATGGCTACGGCTACATCTTTGCCTTTCGCGTCTTGCCCACGGTGATGTTTTATTCGGCCCTGTCGGCGGTACTATTCTACTTTGGCATTTTGCAGAAGGTGGTGTACGGTATTGCCTGGGTGCTCACGCGCAGCATGGGCCTAAGCGGCCCGGAGAGCTTAGCCGCTGCGGCCAACGTGTTCATCGGCCAGACGGAGGCGCCTCTCATCATTCGGCCCTACTTAGCCGAGATGTCGCGCTCAGAAATCATGTGCCTAATGACGGGCGGCATGGCCACCATCGCCGGCGGTGTCTTTGCAGCCTACGTGGGCTTTTTGGGTGGCGACGACCCAGAGCGCCAATTGCTCTTCGCGCGCCACCTACTGGCCGCCTCCATCATGTCGGCACCGGCAGCCGTGGTGTGCGCCAAGATGCTGTTTCCAGAAACGGAAAAACAAGACCTGGAAAAGCTGTCGCACGTACCCGCGCACATGGGCGACAACCTCCTGGACGCTATCGCCAAAGGCACTACCGATGGGGTGCGCTTGGCCGTCAATGTAGGCGCCATGCTCATCGTGTTTACGGCGCTCATCTTCATGATGAACTGGATACTCCAATACACCGTTGGTGAATGGACGGGGCTAAACGCCACTATTGCCCAGGCTACCAACAACCGCTTCGAGGGGCTGACATTCTCCTACCTGCTGGGCCTGCTACTCGCCCCGGTGGCCTGGCTGCTGGGCACGCCTTGGAACGACTGCATACTCATTGGACAACTGCTCGGCCTGAAGACCATCATCAACGAATTTGTGGCCTACAGCGCCTTAGGCGAATTGCAGAAGACCGTTACCCTGCACCCCAAGTCTGCTATCATTGCCGTGTACGCCTTGTGCGGTTTTTCTAATTTTGCCTCTATTGGCATACAAATAGGCGGCATCAGCACCTTGGCCCCCAACCAGCGCCGCACCCTGACGGAACTGGGCCTGTGGTCGCTCATCGGCGGTACCCTGGCTTGCTTTCTGACGGCCACCATCGCCGGAATGCTGTTCTGAAAAACACCTCACCTATCCCCTTCACCCTTATACGCCCTTCATCCTATGCCCGACGTCGAAGTGCTCCTGCAATCTTTCAAAAACGTTAAAACGCGTATTAGCAACAGCGAAATTGAAGAGGCATTGGATGACCTAGCGGTTTTGTTGCCCAAAACAACCTTGGAAATAGAGGACGAGGTACTGGCCTTGCGGCAGCAATTCCGTTTTGCTCAAAAACAAATAGGGCTGAATCTCATTGATAACAGCGAGTTCTCGCGCATCATGAGCAACATTAGCTTTGCCATGCTGCGCCTGATTACCGATATCTGCAAGCAGCTACAACAACAACAAACCAGCCCTGTGCCCTCAGCAGGCATCTCCGTAACGGACGCTGAAGCAGAGGCCACCCCCAACCCACCCGCTGACCTGCCCGACATGCTGCAAGAAGGGTTGCAGAAGATGAATGAAGGCGATTACAGCGGCGCCCTGCAGCATTTCTCGGCTTACTTGCAAACCAACCCGCGCTCGTGGCATGCCATGCACTACTTGGGCAGCCTGCACGAAACCTTGGGCCTGTGGGACGAAGCCATCTACTGGTACTCTGAAGCGCTTAAGGTCAATCCTGCTGACGCCATTGCTGTCAATAACCGCGGCAACATCCGCATGGAGCAATTGGGCGAATACGAAAAGGCCTTCAAAGACTTCTCCACGGCCCTCATCGCTGACCCTGCCCTCATGACAGCCCGCTACAACCGCGCCTTGGCCGCCATGTACCTGCTCCAGTACGACCAGGCCATCAGCGACCTCAACGCATGTATTCAACAAAACTTCATGGCTGATACAGCTCACGGCTTGCGCGGCATCTGCTTGGCGGCTGCTGGCCAATATGAACAGGCCGCCCAAGACCTGAGTATCGGCCTGCGCGCCGACCCTGACAACGCCACCTACTGGGCTACTTATGGCCTGTGTGAGTACCAGCACGGCTATTATAAGCAGGCCATCGAGACGCTCACCCACGCCCTGAACCTCAACCCTGTACAGCCCGAAATGCGAAACGTGCGCGGCATGTCTTACTTCTTCTTGGAGGACTACTCCGCTGCACAGGCGGACTTTGAGGAAGTCGTCCGCCAAAAGCCCGACTACGCCTACGGCTGGTACTTCTTGGGCCTGTGCCGAAAAATCCAGGGCGCCCCGGACGAGGCCATCCGTTATTTAGGCGAAGCCGTACGACAGGACCCACAGCTGGCCGAGGCTTATGCCATCCTGGGAGTCATCGCCTACGAAAACGGACAAATGGACGACGCCATCACCTTGTGCCAACGAGCGCTCAGCATCAAAAGTGAGGTACCTGTGGCCCAGGAGTTTTTGCAAAAGGCGCAACAGGCGCGAAATGCCGGAGGACTGTGGAACAAGATCTTCGGAAAATGAGGCGGTGCAGCCAACAAGAGCGCCCTGTTGCTTTGTTGGCCCTGGCTGGTGTTAACCTTTCGCACCGAGCACTCCACCCACCCTATCTCCGCAGCTATCTTGCCTCTTGCTGATGGTTTACTTTTTCGGAAAATGGCAAAGGGTACATTTTCCGGAGCGTCCGCAGGACCTGCTATCTTGAAGTGAAAAGTAGAAGCGGCCACGTTCTACCCTACCCTCATCGCCTTTCTCACCTTCATTTTTGGGAGTGAAAAAACGACCTCGGTGAGGGCGGTGTAGGTAGCGGCGAACGCAGCGCGGGTGGTTTGGGAAACAGCCCGCGCTGGAAAATGTGTACCCTTTCAAAATCTGCGAAAAGAAAAGGGAGGTGAGGAAGGCAAAGCCACAAGCGGCGCTTCTATGCTGCGGCAACGTCGTCATTAAAGCCCAAAAGCGGGCCACAGGATGGAAGAAAAATGTCTAAAAAGCCGTTGCCATCATTTCTTTGTCTGAAAATGGGCCTAGATAGTGCGACTTTCCTAACCTTTAGGTCGCAGGCGTGTTTAGGCGGGCAAACAACTGTTCACTAAAACCTTTTCTTTGGTAACATGAAAAACTTACTGCAAACACTGCTCTTTGCCCTGATGCTGGGTGTGTCTTCGTTGTACGCCCAAATTAAAGTGCCACAGCCCAGTCCGTTGGGCACGCTGAGCCAGACGGTAGGGCTGGTAAAGATCGACGTGGAATACTCCAGACCCAGCGCCAAGGGGCGCAAGGTATTCGGTAGCTTGGTGCCGTATGGCGAGATGTGGCGCACAGGAGCCAATGCTTCTACCAAGATTACTTTTGGCGACGAGGTACAGGTCAACTACGTAAACTTGCCCAAGGGCACCTACGCGCTTTACACCATTCCGGGCGAGAAGGAATGGACGATTATCTTCTACAAGAACACTTCGTTCTGGGGTGTGCCTGATGCGAAGTCCTTCAAAGAAGAGGATGTGGCGGCGCGCTTCAAAGTGCCGGCAAAGACGGTAACGGAGAAGGTAGAGACCTTTACCATTAACATTGGCAACCTGACGAACAGCAGCGCTGAGCTGGAGCTGGTGTGGGAGAACACAAAAGTGGTCATTCCTATCCGCGTGGACACGGACTCCAAGGTGATGGCAGACATCAAGTCCACGCTAGCAGGGCCGAAGGCGAACGACTACTACGCCGCTGCGCGCTACTACTACGAAGAAGACAAGGACATGGAGCAAGCGCTGGAGTGGGTAAACAAGAACCTGGAGATGGCAGGGGAGAAGTTCTGGGTGTTGCGCCTGAAGGCGAACATCTTGGCCAAGCTAGGCCGCTACCAGGAGGCTATTGCAGTGGCTAATCGCAGTACGGAATTGGCCAAGGCCGATGGCAACACAGACTACCCGCGCATGAACGAGGAGTCTATCGCCGAGTGGAAAAAGAAGCTCTGAAGCACAAGAGTAACAGGGCTGAAAGCCCGTGCTGTGGAGCGGCAGCACGGGCCTTTGTTTTTGTGGAAGCGGGTGCGGCTTGGCCAATTCGGGCAAAAAAGGTGTTTGGGTTTCGTCAAATGGGCGGAGGTACCGCTTCTTTGCAGGAGATAAAAAGAAAAGTACGTGTCATGTCAAAAACGGAAGTGAACGTAGAGGCTGAAAAGAACGCCGACGCCATGCGCTTGGAGGTGGGCAAGATGAACCGCCTGCTGGAGCAGATTGCGCTGGGCGGCGGCAAGAAGCGCATAGAGAAATTGCACCAAGAGGGCAAGATGACAGCGCGCGAGCGGATAGATTACTTGCTGGACGCCGATGCGCCGCGCATAGAGATTGGCGCTTTTGCAGGCTACGATATGTACGCGGAACACGGCGGCTGCCCGGCGGGCGGGGTAGTAGTAGTGATTGGCTATGTGCGCGGGCGGCAGGTCATTGTGGTGGCCAATGATGCCACGGTAAAGGCGGGCGCCTGGTTTCCGATTACGGGCAAGAAGAACCTGCGCGCCCAAGAGATAGCCATGGAGAACCGCCTGCCCATCATCTACTTGGTGGATAGCGCGGGCGTTTACCTGCCCATGCAGGACGAGATTTTCCCCGACAAAGAGCACTTTGGGCGCATCTTTCGCAACAATGCGCGCCTGTCAGCAGCGGGTATTCCGCAGATTGCAGCCATTATGGGCGCTTGTGTGGCCGGAGGAGCTTATTTGCCCATCATGTCGGATGAGGCACTCATTGTCGAGGGTACGGGGTCGGTCTTTTTGGCCGGGCCGTACTTGGTCAAGGCTGCCATCGGAGAGCAAGTGGACAAGGAGACGCTCGGCGGCGCTCGTACGCACTCGGAGATTTCGGGGGTAACGGACTACAAAATGCCCGACGACAAAACGTGCTTAGACACCATCAAGGAGCTGGTGGACAAATTGGGCAATCCACAGTCGGCGGGTTTTGACCGCACTACGCCCAAGCCGCCCTTAGGCCACCCGAACGACATTTTCGAAATTTACCCTGAGAATGGCGCCAAACCCTATGATACAGTGGAACTGTTGCGCCGCATCGTAGATGACGGGCACTTGGTGCAATACAAGGAGCACTACGGCAAGACCATCATCACGGCCTACGCTCGCATTGACGGCTGGGCAGTAGGCATCGTGGCTAACAACCGCCAGGTAGTCAAGAATGCCAAAGGAGAAATTCAGTTTGGTGGGGTCATTTACTCCGACTCTGCCGACAAGGCCACGCGTTTCATCCTGAACTGCAACCAGAAGAAGATACCGCTCGTATTCTTTCACGATGTTACGGGCTTCATGGTGGGCACGCGCTCTGAGCACGGCGGCATCATCAAGGATGGAGCCAAGATGGTCAATGCCGTGGCTAACTCTACGGTGCCGAAGTTCAGCGTGATTATCGGAAATTCCTACGGTGCAGGCAACTACGCCATGTGCGGCAAGGCCTACGACCCGCGGCTTATTGTGGCGTGGCCTACGGCTAAGATAGCCGTCATGGGTGGCGACCAGGCAGCCAAGGTGCTCACCCAAATACAGGTGCAGTCGCTCAAAGACAAGGCAGAAGCGCCTGACCCGGAAGCCGAAAAAGCGCTGTACGAAAAGATAAAGGCCCGCTACGATGCCCAAACAACGCCTTACTACGCAGCCGCCAGGCTGTGGGTAGATGCCATCATTGACCCCCGCGAGACGCGCCGCTGGATCAGCATGGGCATCGAGGCGGCCAATCATTCGCCTGTCGAGAAGTTCAATGTCGGCGTCATTCAGGTGTAGGGCCTCGGTCGTGTTGCTGGGCTATGCTACTGCCGGGGCGCTATCTTTTTCCTTTCACCAAACAGCAGATACAGCTATGAAAAACAGCGACTTCAGGAGGTGGTACATGGGCCTTGTTTGGTTGGCTTGTACAGGTACTTGGGCAACGGCCCAGGTGTTCTGGACAGAACGCTTCGAGCAGTCTCTGGCGGCTACGACCAACTGGGGGCACGGCGGCACCAACGCCGGCCCTTCCCAGTGGGAATGGACGGACACCCCTGCCGACGGATACCAAGACCCCGGCGTCAAGCCCTTCGGTGCGCCTTCAGCAACAGACGGGTATTTCGTGTTTAACTCCGATGCCAACGGCCCCACTCCGCACGACGTGTGGCTGACCAACATCAACCGACCAGCCGACTGTAGCCATCGCGTCGGCGTGCGGTTGCGCTTCTACACCCAGTACATCTACTTCAGCCCCGCTGGCACGCGCGCCCAAGTGGGCGTGAGTACCGACGGAAACACCTTCGAGTACCAAACCCTTTTTGAGGGTTTGCCGGCCAATTTGCCCTTTGAAGACTGGGTGGAGGTGGCGCTGCCCATGGCCGACCTCCAGCCCGAGGTGTGGATCCGCTTCCGCTGGATGGGCAATTACGAGTACCACTGGAAAGTGGACGACCTCGAACTCTTCACCGTAATAGCGGAAAACCCCGACTCCTGTGAGACGGCCGTGGACATCTCTGCGCTCTTTGGTCAGGTGCCTGGCGAAGCCCAGACGTCGCCAATATTCGACAACTCTGATGCCACCGTCTCGGACACTGACCCACAGATCACCTGCTGGGGCGAAACACCACAAGGAGAGCCAGACTTTCTGGACAACACGCTGTGGTTCACCTTCACCGGCGACGGCGCGCGCTACACCATACAGACGGTGCCCTGTGCAGCGCAGCCCTACGTGGGCACGCAACAGGGTCTGCCCGGCGACACACAAATGGCCCTCTTCGCCGGCGACGACTGCACACACCTGACACTGGTGGCTTGCAACGACGACCTCTCACCCACAGGCGACCCCGACTGGCGTGCAGGGCTGCTGGTGCACACAGACCCTGACCAGCGCTACTATCTCCTCATAGACGGCTTCAGAGTACCTGACGGGCCGGCACAAGGCGAATTCTGCATACAGGTAATGCGCCTGCGCGAGGTATCCTGCGCTGAGGGCACTGTAGGTTCCGTTTTTGTGGGGCGCGACGGTTTAGTGTGTTTTCAGCATTCTTTGAAATTCTACCTGAAGCCTGACACGGCGACTTTCTCGCTGCCCACCACCGGCGAGGTTTTCGGGCTGGCTTGGTGCCTGAGTGCCGAGCCTTTGTCGCCCGACACTTGGCCGGGCGACGTGCCCGGCATTTCGAGCACGGTATTTTTGCCCGCTTTGCACACACCAGAATTTGTCAATGACGGCAGTTTTTTGCCCTTTGGCATCTATTATCTCACGCCCGTGGTGCTCGGCGGCGGGGTACTCCTCCAGCCTGGGCCGGCTTTTGTCTTCAATGTGCGCCCTGACAGCAATGGCTGTTTTTCCATAGGGCAGTCATTGCGCCTCGTGCTGTTGCCTCCTTTAGAGCCGCTGGATGCCGTGCTGCAGGTAACCAACGAGAGCGTGCCGCCAGGGCAGAATGGTGCCATTGCTGTATCGGCCTCCGGAGGCTCGGGGCAATATCTCAACACCCCGTTGTACGAGTATTACTGGAGTCATGGGCCTAACACGCCCATTATTACCCAGCTGAGCCAGGGTACCTATACCGTTACCATTGCCGATCAGAGCACCTGTGTGCCCAGCATCGTGCGCACGGCCACCGTACAGCAAATGGTCAGCGCCCACGAAGCGGAAGTAGTACGGTCGTTTGACATCTTTCCCAACCCTGCTTCGGGCGAGTTCTCTGTGCAGGTACAATTGCCAGCTGCTTCGGAGGTGTGGATAGAAGTTCGCTCGCCTCTGGGGCAGCTGATGGCGCGCCGGCAAGTCCAGAGCGCCCATGTACTGCTCGAGCATTTCAATGCGAGCACCTGGGCGCCCGGTTTTTACCTCATACACCTCTCCACACCTGCTGGGCAGGCTGTGCGTCGGGTGCTCATGGTTCGCCCCTGAGCCTGCGCCACTCGGCCCACACCCTCATTTGGCGCCGTTCGTTCCAACGCACCCAGACTTTGTACAGCTCCATCCCGATGAGCACCGTCGTGGCCAACAGCAAGAGCAGCTTCCAGTAGTACCAGCTGACTGGCTCGATGCGCAGCAGGGTCTGCATGAAAGGTATGTGCATACACAGAATATGCAGCCCTTGGGCAGCCAACACACCGAAGAGGAGAATGTAGTTGCGGCTGATGGGCACCCGGAAAGCCGATGTGCGCTCGGAGCGGCAGCTGAACACGTGCACGTTCTGCATGAGCACGAACAGGAGTAGCACATCGTTGCGGGCTTCTGCTTCGTTCATGCCCACGATGCGGATGAGCCAATACCACATCCCCAGCGTAACTGTACCCATCACGACACCAGCTACTACCGTCTGCCCAATCATCAGAGAGTTGAAGATAGACTCCTTGGGTTTACGCGGGGGGCGTTTCATGGCTCCCGGCTCGCCGCCCTCGAAGGCTAATGCCACATCCTGAATGCCATTGGTTACCAAATTGAGCCATAGCAACTGCACCGCCAACAGAGGCACTGGCAATTGCAAAGCCACTGCCGTCAAAAAGAGAAAGACCTCTGCTGCACCCGTGGAGACCAGCAGCGAGATTACTTTACGCACGTTGTCGTAAGCGTATCGGCCCTCCTCTACGCCAGCCACGATAGAGGAAAAATTGTCGTCCGTTACTATCATAGTGCCCACTTCGCGAGCTGCGTCCGTGCCCGAACCCATAGCCACCCCAATATTGGCCCGGCGCAAGGCTGGCGTGTCATTGACGCCATCCCCCGTAACAGCCACGAACTCTCCATTCCGGATAAGGGCATCCACTATCTGAAGCTTTTGCTCGGGCGACACACGCGCAAAGACGTTGGACGTGCGCACCAATTCAGCAAACTCCTCATCAGTGGACGCTCCTGCTGCGGCCAATTGCTTGCCCGTAATCACAGGATGCTTTGTATCCGGCTCAATCAGTTCCAGCTCGCGCGAGATGGCCTCTGCCGTGGCCGGGTGGTCGCCCGTTATCATGATGACGCGAATGCCCGCCTCCCGACAGCGCCCCACGGCGTCCTTGGCTTCGGGCCGCAGCGGGTCAATGAAGCCCACCAGCCCCAGGAAGTGCAGCCCTTGCAGGGCCTCTTCCGGATGTTTGCCATCGGGCTGAGCACATGGCCCGCTGGCAAAAGCCAACACACGAAGCCCTTCAGCGGCCATCGCATCGGCTCGCTGCTCGATGGCCGCCGCATCCAAGGGCAACACGCGCCCATCCACCAAGGCCTTGTCGCAAAAAGCCAGCACCGTTTCCACAGCACCCTTGGCAGCAGCCCAAACCTGCCCATCTTTCCGGTAAAATACTGCTGAGTACTTGTTTTCTGACTCGTAGGGAATCTCCTCGATGACCTCCAGTTGGGCCTTCCAACTCTCAGGCCTCTCGCCCACCTTGTAACACAGCGCCAGTAGGGCCACATCCATGGCGTCTCCTTGGTGTTCCCAGTGGCCGTTGGGCTCAGGCTTCAGGCCGCCCTCATTCGCCATGACGGCCGCCTCTAACAGTGGCATGAGCGCCCCTTTGTCGGCCACTGCTCCGTCGAGTTTCACCTCGCCTACGCCGTTGTAGCCCTCGCCTGTAACGTGGTATAATACTCCATCAGGCAAGACCACAGCCCGTGCCGTTTGCTGGTTGATCGTCAGCGTCCCCGTTTTGTCGCTCGCAATCACTGTACAACTACCCAAACTCTCCACGGCCGTTAGGCGGCGTACAATCACATTGCGCTTCGCCATCCGGCTCGTCGCTACCGACAGGGCCACCGTCATCGCCACTGGCAGCCCCTCCGGTATGGCCGATACCGCCAAAGCCACTACGAAAAAGAAGATGCTCATGCTGTCGTAGCCCTGCAAGCGCAACACAAAAGCCAATATCACACTCACTATCAGGATGAAAATGGCGATGCTGCGCGTAAACTTTTCCATCCGGAGCACCAACGGCGGCTTGGCCGTCTCTGACTCAGCCACACTGCGCGCAATGGCACCCACTTCCGTAGATACCCCTGTGCTCACCACCACCCCGATGCCCCGACCCGTCGTAATTGTCGAACCCGCGTACACCATGTTGCGGCGGTCGGCTAGGGGCGTCTTTCCCGGCAATACCTCTGCGTCTTTTTCCACCGTTAGCGACTCTCCCGTCAGTAAGCTCTCGTCAGCAAGCAGCCCGCGCGCCGACAGCAGCCGCATGTCGGCTGGCACCTTACTGCCCGACTCCAACAGCACAATATCGCCCGGCACCAACTCCTCGGCGTCAATCTCCCGCACCCGCCCCTCGCGGCGCACCTTCGCCCGAATGTGCAACATCCGCTGCAAACTCGAGGCACTCTTCTGCGCTTTATACTCTTGAAACGTGCCTAAGGCGGTATTGACTGCAATAACAAAGAGAATAAAAAAGGCATCCGTCGCCTCTCCAATCAGCACAGACACCCCGGCAGCCGCCAACAAGATGATGATCAGCGGATTGAGAATTTGGTGCAGAATGATCTCCAGCAAAGTCGGCGGCTTAGCTGCAGGCAAGGCATTCAGGCCAAACTTCTTCACGCGCTCTTGCGCTTCCGCCTCCGAAAGACCCTCCCGTCGAGTGCCCCAGTATTCCAGCACGGCCTCTCCCGAAAGGCTATGCCACACAGGTTTCTCCGTATCAACTGCTGCTTTTTCTGCTACGTGTTCCATAATGATGCAAATTACGCCGTTCCAGCGACGGTTTAGGTTTCTGCAGCAAAGAAAACAGCACCACACAGAAATGGGCCGCCTTGATGCGCTAATACTTCTGCTCAAGCGGGAAAATTTAATCGTTTGGAAATAGTCTGCACAATCTCGGCCGCTCTAGCCACATCTTATCTCCGCATTCTCAGTCCTAATAATGGCGGTATTGCGACTTGGTGGCGCTGTCCTTGCTTCTGCTTTCCTCACTTTCTTCTTTTCTGGGGAATTTGAAAGGGTACGCATTTTATGGCGTGGGCTGTTTGCCAAACCACCTGCGCCGCATCCGCCACCTGCGCCGCCCTCGCCGTGGCCGTTTTTTTGGGGAAAAACGGGGGGCAGCGCTTCGGCCTGGCTTTTTGGCGCACCTGCACCTGCGGAGCTCTGGGCTTGAGCTTGAGCATATGCCCGTCTCGCCCTGGGGTCTTAATAACGGCGTGAGCAGCACCGCAGGGGCGCCGTATTTGCAGGCGCGGAGGCGGGAGGCCGCTGTTTCGCCATTATTAAGGCCCAAAAGCGGGACGGAAACACGCACGGGGCCAAACAGGAGCCGTGCGCCCAACTACTACGCCTACAGCAGCTGCTCCGAAGACGGCAGCCGTTTTTTCACCCAAAAAAATGGAGGCGAGAAAGGCGGCGGTGGTAGAAAGTGGCCGGTTCTACTTTTCACTTTTCACTTCAAAATGGCAGGCACTGCGGACGCTTTGGAAAATGTATCCTTTGCAATTGAGGAAAGAACGGCACCACGGCATGTCTTGGACGCAAAACTGGAGACGGCCCTTGTTCGTAAAAAATTTTGCTTCAATCTTTGTGTCGTTAAAACAAAGGCGTGCGTCTTTGCATCCTGCAATTGCCCTTTGTTGTTTAGTCATCGCTCGCACATCCCTTCGGCGTCGGCCGTCCGTTCAGTGGTGTGTGTAACGCGGGTAGCGAACAAAGAAAAACTCACTCTATATGACAGCCCAGATGCTCATAGCCCAGGATATTCCGCCGCTGACGGTGGAACAAACCGGCAAGGACGCCTTTCACGCCCTGAGCGACCACCATTTGCGGCACCTGCCGGTCGTCCGAGATGGGCATCTGGTAGGTATCCTATCTGAAGAAGACATCTTTAATCACAAGCTCTACGAACCCATCGGCAACTATGAGCTCACCCTGATGCGCCGCTACTTCGCGCGCCATAACGACCACATATTTGATGTTATGCGCGCCATGGCCGAAAACCGGCTAACCATCATCCCCGTCGTAGATGATGCCAACAAGTATCTGGGGCTTATTACCCTGAGCGACCTGTTGCGCTTTTTTGCCCAGGCGGCTTCCCTTACTGAACCGGGCAGTGTAATAGTGCTGGACATAGGGCGGCGCGATTACTCCCTTTCTATGTTGGCCCGTGTCATCGAGGAAGAAAATGCCAAGATTTTAGCCACCTTCATTACCTCCCCACCCGACAGCGACCGCTTAGAAGTTACCCTCAAACTCAGCGCCCAAGACATCGGGCGCGTGCTGGCTGCCCTGCACCGCTACGAATACGACGTGAAACATACCTTCACGGAATCTGACTACACCGATGCCTTGCGGGAGCGCTACGAGTCTCTCATGGCCTACCTCAACGTCTGAGGCTTCCGAAAAACACAGGGCCGCCCTCCCGTTGGAGTAGCAGCCCTCGTGTTGACCTTCTGAGTATGAAGCGTTGGTCTTCTTAATTGCGCGATTTGACGCGTCGGCTCTCCTCCTCCAGACCACTTCGGCGGTGAGCACTCTTGCTGGCGTTGGCATCGCCGAAGCGCCAAGAAAAGTTGAGGGCCACTATGCGACTCTCCCATGTGCCCCGAGCGTGCATGCGCAGGCCCGGGGTAAACTGGTTCTCTCCGCCCCAAGCAGCAGTGCGCAAGAGGTCTCCAAAGCGCAAGCGGAGTTGCCCTCTATCATTCCACAGCTTTTTCTGAAAACTCAAGTCCATTGCACCTTGCGGATTACTGCGCAAAGTGCCCCAAAACGCAGCAGAATTATACCAGCCGGATAGCTGGATAGTATATCCCTTAGGCAAACGGAATGTCTGTTCGCCATAGAGGGTAAAGGCGGAAAAACGCTGTTCAGCTACATAGCCCTCGCGAAACTGCGCAGCAAAGTCCGTGTGAAAACCCGTTAGACTGATGAAGCCCTCCCACCAGCGCGCTATCGGTGTGGGTATGTAGAGCGTAAGAGAATAGTTCCGCTGATCTGCTATGTTTTCATTGGTCATAAAAGTGGCCCGCACTTGGGTGGTGTCCAACACCTGCGTGAACATATCCTTAGTGTGGCTATAGCCCAAGGTGAAAAGCGGCTGGCCCTTGTATGTAGGGCGCACTTCCCAGCTATTGGTGAACTGGGGACGCAATCGAGGATTGCCCTTCATGTAGGCGAGCTCATCTAACCTGAATTCAAAAGGGTTCAGGTCTTGATAACTTGGCCGGTCAATTCGGCGGCTGTAGGTGGCGTTCAAGCCCCATTTTTCAGACAAAGTATAGGTCAAGGCTGCGCTAGGAAAGAGCTCTGTGTAGTCATTGGATATTTTACTACCGTTCTGACTGGTAAAGGCAATTAAGTTACCCACATAGTCTGTATGTTCTAATCGTAGGCCGGCCTGAATGTTCCACTTACCCCATGCGCGTTGGTAGTTCACATAAGCCGCCGAGGTGCGCTCTTGGTACAAGAAACGACTGCTCTGCGAGGAGTCTTGCCTCTCCAGCCCATCGGCCAAGAGAAACAAGTCGAAGGTATTATCAGTACGAACGTCTGCGAATTTCAGCCCTGAGCTGAAGACACCGCCTAGCCAACGCTGCTCGTAATCGGCTTTGGCCGTGAAGATGTCAATGTACGTGGGCATCCAGTTGCGGAAATTGCGCTCCCGCAACAGCACCTGTCCGTCCGCACTGGTATAGCGATTGGGTTGCAGGCTATTGTTCTCTATGCGATACAGACCATAGTCCGCATCTACGTAAAGGGAGCGGCCATTAGTGTCGGTGTATTGATAATGCCAGTTGATAGCCCCGTGGAGGCGTCGGTCAGAGAAGGTATTGCTGGCCAAAAGAAAAGAGTCAATCGCTAGGCGATCTTCCGCGCGTCCGATGGCCGTGCGGCTATTGCTCATCCATTGGGCAGGATTCATTTCTCCATTGAGAACAACCCCCATCGAGTGTTTGGGCAAGAAGGCCCAATCGGCTCCCATTCGGGCGCTATTCCAATGGCTCTGATAAAAGGAGCTGGCATCCTGAATAAAAGTTAGGCTATTTTGCTCCCGGTCAAAGTGCTGTGTGTTGTGCCAACGTCCGTAGTGGTTGTTGTAAGCCGCAAAAACAGACAGTGGGCCTTTGCGATGGTTGAGCTGAGTATTAATACCCGCTTTAGGTGTAACCCCCTGAATAAGCTCAAACCCCAGGCTGCCATTAAAGCCTTGTGCCCTGTTGCGCTTGAGGCGAATGTGAATAATGCCCGCACTGCCCGCAGCGTCGTAGCGCGCCGAAGGATTGCTCACTATCTCAATGGTGGCGATGTCAGCAGCCTGCATGTTTTTCAGTTGGGTAGCCAAACTGCGGGCGTCCAAGCGCACTTCGCGTCCATCAATATACACTCGTACGCCATTTTTGCCCTTGATGCTTACGTTGTCGTTGTTGTCCACTGTTACTCCAGGAGCCTTTCGAAGCAGCTCCAATGCGCTTAAACCAGTGGCATTGGGCGAATTTTCCACATTTAGCACGGTCTTGTCCGCCTGTACCTCGATAAATGACTTGCGGGCAACCACACTGACTTCGCGCAGGGTGTTAGCTTGCTCACTTATATGTATGACCCCTAAGTTCAGAGAGTCTCCAGCAAAATCAAAGGCAGGTAAGTCAACCGATGAGGCCCCCATCGCCGCAATACGGAGGAAATAGCGCCCAACGGGAACATTGCTCAGGGTAAAACGCCCTTCTTCATCGGTATAAGCCCCCGTTACTCGGACAGAGTCCGTCGTTTGGTGCAGCGTCAGCATGACATACTCGGCAGGTGAGCCGTCGGGCCATGACAATTGACCAGAGAGGGTTTGAGCACTAACTGAAGACGAGGATAAGATTAGAAGGCCGATGGCCCATGGCAGCGTTGCTTTCATAGAAAGGGTAGTCTGTTGTGTTTGTACTTGAAAAGGACGCCCATAAATGACCACTCTCCGTAACGCAGGTTGCTGCGCCACGACCAATGCCGCCTACAAACGGACTAATAGCCCTCCCCTATTCGACCACTGCACAGATGCTAATACCTCACCCCTTCGCCCTTTCCAGCTCTACTGCCCGGCGCTCCACAGGGGGCACATTCTTGACCACCATCTGCAACGTGTTGCGCAAACGCTCCTCGAAAAGCACTATCATGCCCTTTTTTAGGTTAGCCACCGTTTCTTCATTGTAATGTCGTACGGTGATGAGCTCCAACCCGTCCTGGCGCTTAACGTGGAACTGGTCAGCAATGCCTTGGATAAATTTTTCTATCCTGTCAGGCACATTGGGTACGCAAATGGTGAAGCTAATGGCCGTGTTTTGCATCACATTGACGAAGATGCGCAGCGCCGCCAGCTCGGCAAACAGGCGGGCAATGTGCTGCTCAGCCACAAAGGAATAGTCGTTGGTGATGATGTGCAGCAAGGTCTGGTTTTTTTCCACCACCACAATGGGCGGATAGGTCTCCTCCACATCGCTGCTGATTTCGGTACCGGGTGCCTCAGGGTCGAGGAAGGATTTGACGTACAGCGGAATGCTCTTGTTCTGCAGCGGCTTGATGGTTTTGGGGTGAATGACCTGCGCTCCGTAGTACGTCATCTCGATGGCTTCCCGATATGACAGTCGGTCAAGTTTAACTGTATTTTCAAAAAGGCGAGGGTCGGCATTGAGCACACCAGGTACGTCTTTCCAAATAGTCATACTTTCGGCATCCAGGCAGAAGGAGAAGATGGCGGCAGAATAGTCAGAGCCTTCACGCCCAAGTGTAGTAGTGAAGTTCTCCGTAGAAGAGGCGATGAAGCCTTGAGTAAGCACAAAGCCGCCCCGCTCCAACATGGGCGGGATGATGCGCAGGGCGTTGGGCTTGGTTTTGTCCCACAACACCCAGCCTTCTCGGTAAGTATTGTCGGTGATGATGACATCGCGCGCGTCGAGCCACTGAGTAGGCAAACCGACTTCGTTGAGGTAAGCAGCGACAATCCGAGAGGAAACCAGCTCTCCCACACACACTATTTGGTCGTAGGTGTAGTCGTAGTTTTCGGCGGGCGGCTCCTCGAGCATCCACTCCGCCTCTACAAAAGAGTCGTTAACGGCTGCGAAAACCTCGTGTTCGGGCGGAAACAGCTCGCGCATCAGGGCGTAGTGTTGTTCCTTGACGGCATCGAGCAGGGCTTGCGCCTGACCATTCTGTTTGTAATGCGCCGCCACCACGGCCTCTAGGGCGTTGGTCGTCTTGCCCATGGCCGACACGACAATGAGCAGCGATTGATCGCGGTAACGCTGCAGGATATTAGCCACATTGCGGACGCCTGCAGCGTCCTTAAGGCTGGCGCCGCCAAATTTGAATACTTGCATGGCAGTGGGTAAAGTCGTTGTATTTCTTCAAGATGTGGCGGCAAAGGTATGCCATTTCGCTGCGGTACAAGTGTATGTGTAATAGGCCCGCAACGAAAAGCAAGCGGGCCACCCAGGGTTAGCTGGATGACCCGCCGAACAGGACTTGGACAGTACTCTCTTATTTGATGAGGGCCACCTGTAGCGCCAGTATCAGGCGTGAGGGGTTGTTGGCAAAATGGTACGGTTGGCCGAAGAAGTTGACATGATCGCCAAACTTGCTGAAGTTGCCTTCGTAACGCAGATCGGCGCTGAGGCGCTTGGTACCCAAATTTAGACCTGCTTGCCAGCCCCAAGTAAACTGCTTCCACCGTTCGCTGTAGCCGTTGAAGTCCACCAGCTCCGAGGAGCTGTTCAAGAAGTAATGACCCACTGGCCCGCCGTAGAAACGAAGAAAGCCCGTAGAGACCCCCACCATCAGGGGTAAGTCCAGGTGTTGGTACCGCTCTTTGAATACCATGTCCGAGGCTGCCGTCTGGCCGATGCGGAAATCGGTGCGGTTGGAGTTAAAGACCAGCTCCGGCTGCAGGAATACAACACCGCCCACGCGGAACCACAAGCCGAATTGGGTACCAAACTTGAGATCTTCTACCCCGAAGGAAAAGGAAGTGTCTGGATTGCCGATGGTAATGTCATCCGGAAACTTCGTCTGGGTGTGTACGCCGCCTTTCAGGCCGAAAGCAAACTGCGCCTGTGCTGCGGCAGCGCACAGGAGCAACGCGATTAACAACAGATTCTTCATCATAGAGGAAAGGTGTTTTTGAGACCCATAAACGCCTCGCCTTCTTAGCTCGTATGCGTCCTCAAAAAGGAAACTCGAGGTTTAACTTTCTGCTAACGTCGCGCACATGATGACAGGCCGCGATATACCCTTTTCCGCATCCTAACAGCGCTCAGATGATGTACATCATCACTATCAATGACATCTTTAAGCCATCACACTAACGCGCCGCAGAAAATCTACAGAGGCTTAGGGCTGAGTACTGAATAACTTTGCAGTCGGTTTTTCCTCACTCATGTAAAAAAACTGGCTTATGCGCAGCAATAAAACTGTTCCGCTGCTCTTCGCTCTGTGGGCAAGCGCGATCGTTTGGCTTCTGACCGGCTGCCAATCGGACGCCTATAAGACACAAGCCGAAAACCCCGAGGTACTGCACCGCGGCATGCGCCGCATTATGGAGATTATGCGCTACGACATCTTTAGCCCACCGGTGGCTTCGCGTATTTATGCCTATTCAGCAGTGGCAGCTTATGAGGCGCTGCGCCCCGGTTATCCAGGCTATCGTTCGCTGGCCGGGCAGCTCAACGGCCTGACACCCTGCCCCGCGCCTGAAGCAGGTAAGGAATACTGCTTTCCGCTGGCCTCTGCGGCAGCATTAGCAAAAGTGGGGCGGCATCTGGTCTTTTCTGAAGAAAGCATGGACCTCATGAAGGACTCGCTGCTCACCGAATTTGAGCGCATGAAAATCCCTCGCGAGGTTTTTAAACGTTCTGTAGCCTATGGTGAGGCCGTGGCGGATCACATCATCGTGTGGTCAAAGACAGACCACTACGCCGAGACGCGCAGCATGCCCAAGTTCACCATTGATGCCAAGAACCCCGCTCGATGGGTACCTACCCCACCGCAACACGCCGATGCGCTGGAGCCACACTGGAAACTCATCCGACCATGGGTGCTCGACTCGGCACGGCAATTCAAACCCATACCTCACATTCCCTACAGCGAAGACAAAAACAGCGATTTCTACAAGGCAGCGCTCGAGGTGTACGAAGTGAGCAAAAGCATTGGCGATGCCGAACGCGAAACAGCCCTCTACTGGGACTGCAACCCCTTCGAGGTTACCCTTGCCGGCCACCTGATGATTGCTCTCAAAAAAATCAGCCCGGCCGGCCACTGGGTCAATATCACTGCCCACGCCTGCCGCAAGGCGAATACGCCCATCATGCAGACGGCCGAGGTCTATGCCCTCGTCTCCCTGGCTTTGGCCGATGCATTCATTAGCTGCTGGGCAGAGAAGTACACCAGTGCCCTGCTGCGCCCAGAAACCTACATCAACCGCCATATTGACCCCGACTGGCGGCCTTTCATTGAGTCGCCACCCTTCCCTGAACACACAAGCGGACATGCCACCATATCCGCCGCTGCAGCCACTGTGTTGACTCAATACTTCGGAGATAATTTCTCCTTTACCGACAGCACCGAGGTAGAGTTCGGTATGAGCGCCCGCACTTTTTCCTCTTTCTACGAAGCCTCTGACCAGGCTGCCATGAGCCGCCTTTACGGAGGTATCCACTACCGCATCGGCAACGAGGGCGGGCGCCTCAACGGCCGACAGATAGGTAAATACGTGTGGGACAA
>FWWL01003563.1_pt1 | contig 28149 bp, 29 predicted proteins | sample 2228331 | NCBI WGS metagenome assembly FWWL01 (sample SAMEA103939775, study PRJEB20133) | metagenome
CATGCCGTAGCCCTGGCGATGCCGGCCCACTTGGTGAGCCGTGCGGCACACGTGGTTCATCATGGCAAAGCCTTCTTCAAAAGAAAGACAGCGGACAGCGTAGAGGGAAGCAAAAAGCCCCATACTGTAAGGAGCCACCCATTGCGCCGTGACTCCCCTCTCCTCCAAATGATCTCCCAACAGGGCGCTGCTCACATAACACAATTGGTGCTTTTGGTCGTCACTGAGACGTACGTAATGATCCGCCGAAGCGTAAGCCTCAACCACACTTTGCACGGTCAAAGTGCATCGATCTCCTAGAATTTCTAAGGCCTTCGCGAGACGTTCCTCAAATCCCTCAAGAGATCGAACGTCATAAGAAGCATATTTCATCTCAAAAGCTGGAAAAACAAAGGCCGTGACAGGGTGCCCCATTAGCCCGCTCCTTTTTACGCCTGCTCACCTGAGGCCTTGGCGAACACGAGGGTGGCGTTGACACCACCAAAACCAAAGGAATTGGAGAGCGCTGTTCGAACGTCCATCTTCCGTGCCGAACCGGGAACATAATCCAGATCCAAGTCGGGATCGGGATCCCAATTAATGGTCGGATGAATCCATCCCTCATGAAGCGTCAAAACACAGACCACCGCTTCGATAGCCCCGGCGGCGGCGGCCGTGTGCCCCAGCATCGATTTGGTGGATGAAATGGGAATGCGGTAAGCCCGAGGTCCAAAAACTTCTTTGACGGCCATGGTTTCGTAACGGTCGTTGAAAGGAGTGGATGTTCCATGAGCGTTAATGTAATCCACATCCTCGGGACCGATTCCGGCATGATTCAACGCCAACCTCATGGTATGGGCCATGCCGGCACCGTCTTTGGCAGGCGCCATGATGTTGTAGGTTTCACTGGTCAGGGCATAGCCAAGCATTTCAGCCCAGACGCGAGCTCCCCGCGCACGGGCACAATCTTCGGACTCCAAGACCAGAACACCAGAGCCTTCCCCCATGACAAAACCATCCCGCCCTTTGGAAAAGGGACGGCTGGCCGTCTTGGGGTCACGATTGCGAGTGGACAAGGCCTGAAGCTCGTTAAATCCGAGCACATGTTCGGGATTGACGATGGCACTGGCTCCCCCGGTGAGCACCACATCGGCCTTTCCGTAGGCGATGAGATCGTAGGCATGCGCGATGGCAAAGGCTGCGGAGGCACAAGCCGCCGAGATCGTGTAGTTGGGGCCGCTGAGTTTGAAGTCCAGAGCAATCCAGGCAGAGAGGGCATGGGGCATGGTCTTGAGCACCCAGAATTCATCATCATCAAGACAAGAATAGCCGGTGTCCACGGCCCCCATGATCACGGCACATCGGTCTCGATCCAGAGTGTCGAAATGAACGCCGCTGTGTTCCACCGCTTTGTGTGTCGCCACGTAGCAGAGTTGGGTGGCTCGAGCCATCTGACGGGCCCGTCGCCCCTTGACAAAACCTCGAGCATAGGCATCAAAGGCGTGGGGGACCTCGGCCGCTATGCAGGTTTCATAACCGGAAGCATCAAAGCGCCGTATCACATCCACCCCACTACGCCCTTCAAGAAGCCCATGCCACGTGCTGGTCCAATCCAGCCCCAAAGCCGTGACCATTTCAAAACCCGTGATCATGACTCGGCGGTTTCGCCTTTCACTCATGCCGGCGCCCCTCGAAGGCTTCTCATTCAGCAGGCGTCTTGAATAAAGCCTGCCTGCATCCATTGGCTCGATTCGCTCATAAAGCTCACCCGACGGTCTTCAGAGCGCATGGGCGTCTCTTTGGCGATGCCCCCCCGCCGGTGCCCTCGACAGCCTCGACGCACAATTTTCGTCGAAGATGGAACCTTCGGAAACTCAAAGTGGCGACACACCCCCTTGACCAGCCCATCCCTCATGTGGTTTGTGGGTGTGTTGGCAAAAAAAACAGCTCATCTCCTTGACATTTAAGCCGTCTTTCCCCGTGTGGTGTCAAAGCCCCATTTGGAGGTGCGCAGGGGCCGACTCGGCCACCGTCTTCATGCCCTGCTCTCGAGGGTGCCTCCATTTCGCATAGAGCTCCATAAGGTGGTCTTGCAAGGCTTCTGCCATCATGGATAGGCTGGAAGGTATCCGCAGGTCCCCTCCTGTCACTTTCCGGCATGCACTCATGGATTCCTCACGGATGGCGGGAAAGGCCTTTGGGGATCACCTGGGACGCCGTGGGGCGGCGATGATGATCCGGATCGAGTCCTCCGATTTCATTCTTAAGCCCATAGTCAGGCCTTGAGCCCCAAAGGGGACCCGGCTCTTTGGGATTGCCCAACAGCCGACTTTACACGGAAGAAGAAAGTCCCGAAGAGGATTCGGGCAAAAGCTCGAGGAAAGCTTCGCTCGCCAAAGTGATCAGGTCGTATTCTTTCTTGTCGCGCGCAGCCATAAAGAGCTTCAGGGCCTCTTGAATTGCTCGTTGCGGCACAGAAAGGATGGTACGCACCCACAGGGCGGTCCTTTCCTCAAATTCTTTGCGAGGAAAAACACGATTCACAAGACGGAGCTCAAGAGCCTTGGAGGCGGAAATCAGATCCCCAAGCAGAACCATTTCCATGGCGACTGCTTCCCCGACAACTCGAGTCAGGCGCTGGATTCCGCCAAGGCCTGGAAGAAGGCCTAGATTCAATTCGGGAAGTCCTAACCGAGCCCTCTCGGAAGCCACCCTCAGATGGCAGGCAAGCGCCAATTCCAAACCGCCACCAAAACAAGCGCCGTCTATAGCCGCGACGACTGGTTTTGTCAATTGGGAAAGGGCCTCAAAGATGTCGTTACCTGAGCGAAGGAGGGCCGCCTGTTGGGACAGATTGGTCGTTCGCAATTCCTTCGGATCAGCACCCTTGGAAAAGTTTCTCCCCATGCCCCTAATCACCACCGCCCGAACTTCGTCGGATTTCATAACCGTAAGGCAAGTGGCCAGCTCTTGGAATACAGCAAGCTTGAGACGATTGTCGGGAGGATCGTTGAGCCCAACCGTGAGAATGCCGTCGTTTATGGACAAAGCAAGGGTGCGAGTCGAAGGCAGTTCCATAGGCTAAAATCCTCGGGGCAGAGAGTTGTCTGATAAGGCGCGTCGAACGCTGCGTCAAATGCCGTTTACGGGGGCCAGGCGGCGCCTCGCCCCTGCAAGATCAAAACTGTCTCCCTTTTCAGCGTCACGGGCCTTGGGTGCCTTCATGGTGCGGGCAGGAGTCCCGCCCTCCCAGGGCGACATCCACTCTCACACAGGCTCCTCGTATCCATGGCCGCAAGGCGCTCCTCTTTCACTCATGCACTCGAGCGCGCACCGGCTCGACAACAAGTTTCATGAAAAGACCGATTGGCAAAGACAGGGCAATAAGGATGCCTAGTTGAATGATAAACAGGATCACCAACGGGGCTCGGCGCCTCTGACCTTGACGCCCAGCCCAGCGTATGATGCGCGCCCAGCGCCGAAACATGGCATGCCCTACCTGTTCTTGGCGCACTAAATCGGGATCTTGAGGCGCCGGATTCAGAGACCCAAGCACTGAATCTCCGGACCGGATTCGGCCGTCCTGTAAGCCTTCTAAAATGGCTCTTCCAAAACGTTCCGTGGCTGCGATGATTTCCACAGGTACCCCAGCATCGGGGAAACACCAAAATCCTTGCTTTTTCCCCGTCCACAGCCACCGCAGAGTGCTCACGAGACTTCCAAGAGCCGACCCCACATGGACCACAGCCACATGATCAATCAGAAGCCCTCCCCGCCGTTTCACCCACGCCGCCACTGCTTCTTGCGCTTTCACCCACTTGTCCCGGGCGTTCACCACGGTGATGACCGGAACGCCTCGCATCACATCGGCCTGCTCGGATTGCAAAAAGGCGGAGATGGGTAAAGACGGGGATAGAAACCAGACTTGATAAAAAAGAAGAATGAGATCCGGTGTCCCGATATTTGAAAAATCCAAGGGCCTTAAGGATGGCGGCTCCATGAGGACGCTTTCTGGAAGCGTGTCAAAGAAGCGATAGAGAGGCCAGGGAAAGGGGTAAGGCGCCTCAGGTTCCACGCTCCTGTAAAACATGCGGATTTGAGGGCATTCCGAAAGAGGCTTGGTCAGGCATCGCGCGATGTTTTCCAGTTGACCACTCTGAGAGTAATACAGCACCAAGACCTTCCACCTCTTTTCAGGTTCATCGGTGACGCCCTTCTCCATGCGTGACTCCCCCGCATTCCACTGGGACACAACACCATCCCCGCTGGAAATCGTTCTGTAGAACCATCAAGCATCCGTCAGTCCAGAAAACCCAATCCGCTCGGTTCGTGCCTCGTCACCATCGGCCGCTGCCATCCCCACCAAACTTTCCGCGTATTGGTATGCCGTGAACTTTTTCGGGTCCGCGCGCGAAAGGAGAAAACGCGGCCCATAATTTTGCTTCTGGACTGAAAGTTCGCCCCACGCCGGAACATGGACCCTAGACACATTGCTAAGTAAAACCTCGTTAGGAATCCGTTTGTCCCTTTTTTCATCGAGGATTGCACGGCCGCCTCTCTTTAGGCTCGAATCAACCATCATTGGCTCGTTTACGACATCCTTCCGTCGAACCAGCGGTGCCAAGCCCAGTGGGTGAGCCAGCCGATGACTGGCGGAAACAAGAAGCTCAAGCCAAACCGACAAACCGAAAACTTCCAACCCAAAAGAGGAACCTCTAACATGACGAGCCGATGCACACCCACGAGAGCCCAGGCAGACAAGTAGGCCGCCAAAGGGCCCACGGCCACGCCCCGTTCATACAACGTCGCCACAATGGGAAACTGGATAAAGGGTCCGCCGGGGGTCAGCAAACCTGCTAGGGTAGCGACGCCTATCCCACGCCACCCTGAGTCTTCTCCTAACCAGCGAATCAGGGTGTCATGAGGTACCAATCGCGTGAGAAGCGCAGCCACACAGAACGCAGCTAACATGAGGGGCATGACACGAGCGAAGCCCATGATGCCGGCTCTCAGATCTTGCCACGGGAAGGCCGACTCCTTCCACGTCACAAGCCCTACAAGGCTGAGAAAGAGAACCAGAAATAAAGCGCCGACAAAACCTACCGTGGTCATGGGCTTCACCCTTCCCCTGGACGGTTTCAAGAAAAATCCCCTCTTGAGGTTCAGCTTGCCAACGCGCCGCGCCAGACCGTGTCACGCGGCCCTTCCCTTCGATCCAGTCCTGTTGCTCCGCGAACGTTGGAGAATACCAATAAGTTTTCCGTCATCTGATGAGCCAGCCGCTATCCGTCGCCTCGAATCAAGCTTAAGCAGCCGAAGAAAATCAGGCCAGTTCAAAGACATGGCCCCCTTTCATGGTGTGCGGCGCCTGTGGCCGCCTCCGTACGGAAATTTTCATTGTCCTGTTTCCTGGCAGCGGGAAAACCAAACCTTTGGAAAATCTCTTCAAGATCGGAAACAATCCGCTCGGGCGTGATTTCTAAAGCTTCAATGGTGTAGTCGTGCTCACTCTTGTAGCTTCGCGCCCTTCGTTCCTCCTCTTCCAACATTCTGCAAAAATCCTTGGAGAGGCTTAGGCCGAGCCCCCGATAGATCTTTTGAATTTCTTCCTTGGGCCGTGCCACTAAATCGTCGTACTTAACCAGGGCATAGGAACCTTGTGCAGCTTCCTCAAAGCACCTTAAAGGATAAAGGTAGTAATGCTTTAAAGTCTCATAGACTTGTTCCTGCATGGGATATCCAGGTGCAATACGTATGGTCGCCCTCCACATGGCATGGGCCATGTTGACCATTGAAGGCACCACCTGTAAAGGATTCCGTACCGGATAAATAAATTGACAGCCTGGAAAAAACTCCATCAGACTTTTGATCTTTGGAGGACACACTGGATTCTTGGAAAGAAGCCGTCCCTCAGTCTTCTTATAAAAGGCCTGCCTTCGAATACAATCCGCATAAAAAGTCATGATTCTACGTCGGTCCCGGTCACCCACCATCTGGTCAAAATAGGCGTAATCTATGGTTAATTCTTTAAATGGGAAAAACCACAGGAGATCTAAGGAAGAAAAAATGTGAAGCGTCAGTTTGTCATCCTCTTCCGGCGCAAAAAGGCTCAGATGATGCATCTTGTTAAAATCTTTGAACACGCGGGATTCAATGAAGACAACAAGCTTTCCCAGAGGGCTTCCAAGCCGTCGGTCCAAGGCACCCAAGGCTGCCAAAGCTTTCTTTTGAACAATCGCAGGAAAGAAGATTTCCCAAGCCTTGAAGTAAAAGAATTGATCCGTATCATGCGCCATGACACGATGGATAAAAGTGGTGCCGCTACGAGGATTCCCGACGATGAAAACAGGCGGTTTAAGTTTTACCTTCCTCCAATCTTTGTACAAAATATCATCCACAATAAAGCATATTCTGTTAAACAACTGGACCAATGAATAGCCTATAAAGAAGCCTACAAGAAATAACACCCTCTTGGCATCAAAAGGTGCGGGGAATTCGTGACGTTTCTTGACGGATACATAAAACGCTCGAAAGAACCTATTAAAGTTAAAGTACAACATGGCTTGAGCCTCGACACAAAGAGGAATCATTTTCATTTGGGCATTCGACGTTCCTGTTCTTTCCGCAACAACCAGTCCACGGCGCGGTCGGAAAGAAGTCGTGTCAAAAGGCCTAAGTACGCGTCCAACCCCACAAAGTAACGGGTCTTAGGGCGCGGGGCTTGCATGGCTTTAACAAGAGCTTGAGCCACCTTTTGCGGCTTGACGGCGTACTTGACCAGGTTTTGCATGTATCCGTTCATGGCCGCCAAGGGTTTCTCATAGAGAAGTTGGCCTTCCGTTGGCATACGCCGGGCACGCTCTTCGGCGCTCGCAAAGGCCTTATCCCAGATGGGCGTTTTGACAGATCCGATTTCAAAGAGGATGACAGGAATATTCCACCACGACAGCTCACGACGGAGGGCATCTGTCAGGGATGCGAGAGCGGCTTTTGAGGAGGCGTATGGCCCCGAAAAAGGCAGGGCGACTCGCCCGGCCATGGACCCCACATTGATGATACGTCCCTTTGAGCGACGCAAAAAGGGCAAAAGGGCTTGAGTCACCGCAAGGTGTCCTAAGACGTTCACCTCATACTGAAGCCGAAGATCTTCCACAGGCAGAAATTCTAAAGGTCCTCCAATCCCAATTCCTGCATTGTTGATGAGACCTTTGAGCTGGACGCCGTCGTCAAGAGACCTTGACACGAAAGAAGCCGCGTTTGCCACATCTTCTTTCTTTGTGATGTCTACAATCAAAGGCGTCACACCCTGAGGACAACGCTCGAGGAGCCGCTTGCCGTCTTGATCCTTACGAATCCCGGCAAAAACACGGTAGCCTGCTTTCTGGAAAGCCACCACAGCCGCCTCTCCGATCCCTGATCCCGCTCCGGTGATAAAAACAGCATGTTTTTTTTCGCCCTGCGGATCCTTCATTCTTTTCTTACCTCAGTTGACCTTTGTGTTGAGCTTGCCCCTGTTGGGGAGCGTTTCCCCTGTGTTGAGTCGTGCGCCACCGTGTTGCAGCCCGTGACGGCGGATCCACGAATCGGCTCGGTGCATGCGATATGCCAGCCATTCCCTTGGCATGGTCGCTTAAAGACAATCCTTTCGCTTCCAGCCGTCGCTAAATGGATGCGCACTCTACAGAACTTTAAACTGAAAAGTCAACAGACCGCTTGCCACCCACCTTCCCGTCATTCGAGCTTGTCGTGCGCACTCAAGGGTTGCCCTGGGATGGTGTCAAAGGCTCATGAGGATCACCGTGAGAGTCGTCAAGCAACGATGATGATCCCGATCGAGTCCCGCGGGTTGATCTTTGAGGCAATTGTCAAGCGTACCCCCCAAAAAGGACTCCCTTTTTCGCGGAAAGGCCAGGGGTAAGCTTGAGGCAGCGGTGATCTTCGGCCAGAAAGCTCTTTGCCCTGCCGGGTGGCCGCGATGGAGGGCGAGAAGAGACCAGGGCTAAAACTGGTGTTGAAAACCGAGATAAATTGTTGTAGACAGAGTGTAATCGGGTGTTGGTACCAACTGCAGTTGAACTCGTCTCCAGTGAGAAGAGAAACGCGCTTCCTTTGAACATGAAGTTTTTCCAGATCTCGTGACGCCATCGTCAACCTTTGAAGCGTAGCGATTGTCTAAGGTGAGTGATAGGGGATCTTTTGTCTACCACAAAAAGGGAGGGTCACATGAAAGGCATTTGGCGCTTACTGATGACGGTCGTTTTGGGAGTGTCACTTATCGGCTTGAGTCATGGGACAGTGGCACAAGGAGCAGACCCAACGAAGGAGTCCATACGTGCTCGAGGTCAAATGATTCGCCAAAAGGGACAGATGCGTTGGAATTCTCTGACACCAGAAGAACAACAAAGGATCAGGGAACAGGCCCAACAAGCCACCGCCAACGCCAAGGCGAAAGGTAAAGCCTATTGGGACTCGCTGACTCCTGAGGAGCAACAGGAGGCCCTTCAAAGAGCTCGGGCCGGGGCTGCGAAAGCTCGTCAAAAATGGGAATCGATTCCGGAATCTTCCGGAACGGCCAGTACCTCCGAGACCTCAACAACCCCTGGAAACCGAGGTCCTGGCGTCACTCGAAGCCAACTAAAACAAACAGGACAGGCAATAAAAGAAGCGGGAGCAACTCGATGGGAGTCCCTGACACCTGAAGAACAGGCTTACATGAAGGAGCGCGCCAGTGAACTTCGAGCTCAGGGAAAAACCAGCGGGCAGGAGTGGTGGAATTCCTTGACTCCTGAGGAACAACAGGAAGCATTAAAACGGGCACGTGAAGCTGCAGCGAAGGGGGCGGCTAAGTTCAAAACGCTTCCACAATAGTCGTCCTAAGGAATTCCCAACATGAACAGTCCGGGTTTGGATGCCGGTTTCTCTCCATTGACGTAACCTCACACATGGGTTCCCCGCTTCTTCGCGAGGAACCCTCGTAGGGATAAAATCCGAAAGGAGTGTTAGAATGAAGATTCGAAGCATCTTCATCAATGGCCTTGTCTCACTGATCTTTGGGATCGTGGCTCCACAGGCGCTTGCTGCACCTGTTAATTATTGCAAGCATCCGCTTTTCCCAATCTCCGGGGGCTCCTATTGGGCTTATTCAGGATCGGCCATGGATCCGCAAACAGGTTATACGTTGACAACGGTCCTTGTTTCCACCCAACAAGATATCAGTACGGCAATCATGACGCTGACTTATGAGGATTCGGACCTCATGTTTCCTCTAGGGTTTGCTTGCGACCAGGGCGGACTGAAATTGATACAAGATTTGAGTTTTACGATTCCACTCGGAAAACAGCTTAAATTGACCCTGCAGCTTCGTGAGCAGGAAGGTTACATATTGCCTGCAATAGAAAATGTGGACAGTGGTGTCCCGTGGCAAATGAAAGCTTTATTTAGCGGCACTTTGTACAATGCTCAAAAGCAGACATCCATAGACATCAATGTACTGCTTGAAATTAACTCACGCTTGATCACGAAGCAGAGTGTGGTCGTACCAGCTGGAACCTTTTCAAATGCTTACGAGATTGAACAAATTTTTACCTGGCGCCTTCAGGGCCTGAAACAGGAGTCGATTCCCAAAGGATTCTCTGGAATGACCCATGAACGCATGTGGTATCTTGCTCCCAATGTGGGTCCCGTTAAGGCTGAGCTTCGAGGTGCCATCAGCGAGCTTGTCGAATATCTCATTCGATAGTCGCCAATCCCGCTGGGCTTCACATTCTTACAGACAATAAGGTGGTGAAAAAATGACCCTTTTTCTTTGAGAAAAGAGAAAGGGTCGTTACGAAAACCCTGCCTTCATGACGACAGCCACGACCTTTCAAAATAGATCATGAGGAATAGGAACATCAAAACGCACTCCTTCGGTTCTGACTAATTCTTGAAACGCCTCTTTCAGTCCTTTCAGTCCATATTGACGCATCCAGGTTACTGGACCGGCTCTCATTTGAAGGATGTCCTGAATCGCCAGATCCCCTGCAACAGGTGCCAGAAACCCCAGGTAAATCGCCCATAATGTCCCATTGAACACCGAAAACAACAATCGACGGGCTATGTATTCTTGCTTGTGCGACTCAAAAACCTCTCGAGGAACACCGTAACGTTTTTCATTAAAATAAAAACCTCCCGGATAATCATAAGCGCGCCCCTTGTCGTATCGATATAAGCCTTTGCCAACCTTTTTGCCTAGATGTCCCTCCTCATGCAAGCGCGTCAATAAGGGTGGAAAATAGAATCCCTGCCGCCCTCCAAGCTCTTCATTGGTGGCTTCGGGACGATCCTTAGGAACAAGGCGAATCGGCCCAACAAAGGGAACTCCGGCAGCGGGGGCGTGCTTAAGACCGGCAAGGAAAAGCTCGATACCTATGGCATCGATGGATTCACAAGGCCCGGCATAAAAATACTTGCGTGCTGCATGGTCCACCGCGGAGGGTCCATCTATCCCCTCTTCTAAGATATACACGCCTTCGGCGTAATAATGAACCAATATACCGTTGATGACCGATCCTGGTCCATCCCGAACCACGATAGGCCACTTTCCCAGTTCTTTAACCAAAGATTCCAACCGTTGAATCACCAGGGGAGCCGTCATATCCCCTTTGATAATCTCGACAACAGCCATAAGGGATAGAGGATAGAAAAAATGGAGGCCGCAGAAACGTTCGGGTCTTCGAAGTCCGGAGGACATCGCATTGATAGAGACCGACGACGTGTTAGACACCAAAAGGGTGTCATCCCGAACCATTCCCTCCAATTGCTCGAAAAGCGCCTTCTTCCTTATCAAGTCTTCAGATACGCTCTCTATAATGATGTCTGCATCGCGCAAGCATTCCGGGTCATGATGAAAAACGTGCGCTTGTTGAGGACTCGCTTCTTCTGAGTGTTTTGTGGCCTGGGCAGATGAGACATTTTCCGATGTCAATTTTGACTTCTTGATAAAAGCCCTTTGCGCTTCTAAAGCCTTTTCTGGAGTGCGACACACCACTGTCGTCGCATAGCCACGGCGACGCAGAAGCGAGAAAATCGCCTGTCCCATTTTTCCATAGCCGACAATGCCGACGCGAGGACTTTTCACAGACTCTTTCCTCCTTGGCCTTAACCCTCATGCCATGGAATCCAAAATGAATCCTGCGTGCATCCACTTGCTGGACTCGGTCACGAAGCTCACAAACCGATCGCCGGGTTTGGCACCAACCTCTCGAAGGTACTCATCCAGCGCAATGATGATCGCAGGAGCTCCTGGATAGCCACGACGAGAAAGTTTGCTGTAAAACTGCAACTCGGGATAAGCAAAGTCCTTTCGAAGCGAGCTTACCAATAGATCCATCATATGTTTGGTCGGAATATTGGCAAAAAAGCACGTTATATCTTCAACCTTGAGCCCCGTGCGCCTTCTCATCTCTTCAAATCCGTTCTTAAACAGCTCCGGAGCCAACTTGGAAACCGTTTTGATGTCTTGGACTAAATGATGCCAGCCCTTTTCATACAGCTCGAGCAAGTTTGCGTGCACAGCTCCGGCCATGGTTTTCATGGAAGCAGGCTTCCCAAGGCCTACAGATTCCAAATAAGTTTCTTTGATCAGAAGGTCGCCAGTTTTCTTCTGCTTGGGTTCTATTACGAGAGCTCCAGCCCCATCGCTTAAAAACCAACGAAGTATAACTTGATCAACCGTCAATTGCCTCTGGTTAAAGTACTCGCTGCGCAGAAACACCGAAGATAACTGTGATGTGACGATAAGAGCATTCTCGTACCGACCCCCGGCCACCAAATCTGCAGCAACCTGAATCGCTTTATATATGGCGGTACAATTGGAGTGAATGCTTATCTCAGCACAGTACGGGATCTGCAAGGCTTCCTGAACCAGTACGCTGCTAGGCGGACATAGATAATCGTACAAAATGCCGGCATAAACAAGGAGCTGAATCTCTTGAGGTTCCACTCCGGCACGCTTCAAAGCAATCCGTGCACATTTTTCACACATCGATACGTTCGTTTCCGTCTGTTGTCTGGTCTCAGGATCGATCGCATAGTACGAATATTCGATTCCCAACATCTCCTGAACCACACCGCGCAATCGAGGAAGACGCTTTTGCAACAAAGGCGGCGCGTCGGTAATCTCCCCCAAAACATTTTCCATGTCCTTTAAAGGTATTGGTTGACCCGGTGAGTAAGAACCCAACCCTGTGATAAACACGTCTCTTCCAGGCACAATCTCCTCCTTGACGTTATGACATCCAGCCATACTTTTCTAGAACGTACCTTAAATCTCTGACAATGTCCTCAGTACGTAATCCGAAACTTTCAAGAGGAACATTTTGATGCGCACGTTTATAATGAGGTTGTAGGCGAGCAGCTTCAGCGAAAGCCTGTTGCGTTGCTCCATCGTAAGGGACTCCACAAAAAGCGGCGATTCTCCTTCCGACGTTTTCAAGATCTTGTGTCAATTCCTCATAGGTGACGACAAGGCAATTACCCCCATGAAGAATCCCTTGTTTAAAAAGTGTTTCTATATATAGATAGTAGACAACGTTGGCCCAATATCGGCGCATAAAATAACGTTGTAAACGCTCTTTAGGAATGCGATCTTTACCAAACCTATGGAAGAACATCTTTTGATGCAAAGAGAGGTGCGAAGGAATGGTTTCTAAAGGAGATCGAACGAGGTAGACGATTCTGGCATCGGGAAAAACTTCAAGAATGGATCGCAGTCGCATGCCGGAATAATTCGCGTTGCAAGCCAGTCTTGAAGTTTGAGTGAACGTCAGTTGTCTTTGGAGGCATTCTTTATAGAATTGCATGGAATGCTTTCGCACATCCTCTGGCTGCCGATCCCAAAAAACGACCTCATCAAAATCCTCATCTCCAAGCCCCCATGCCGTGGTAACGGCCATAAACTGAGTGTTGAAAAGATGGAGGAACAAAAGCTCGTCTTCCTCAAAGGAGTCTAGTCGAAGTTCATGCCCCACCTCCTTGGGGTAAATCACATCCTTCCCGTGACGTATCAACCATTGAAAAACAGGTGCCAGAAGGACTCGCCCAGTAAGGGAAGGAATAAGAAGATGCCAGTAACGAAAGGATTCCCACCGGCCTGCTGAAGCAAGAAGTCGATGCAAAAAGGTGGTACCGGATCTAGGGTGTCCGATAATGAAGAGCGGATTCTTTATTTTTTTCGTCAAAAATTGCGGGAAAAAGAGATTGTCTAGAGCAAGGAGAAAATCTATCAACAAGACACGGACAGGCATGATACAAAAGGCTCGAAGAAATTCCTTGCTGAACCCGAAAACGAGCCAGGTGGCATGGAGAATCTTTTTGTAAAGCCGCCACTGAAATTCTTTCATCGCAGTTCATTCCCCCTCTGAGAAAACGCCTGAGCTCCGCGTCCTCCCAGGCAGACTTCCCATGGCACACCTGTCTGCGTACACTTTAGCCCCCTTGGAACTCACATCACATCCATGGCTTAAGGTATCCGTTCAATCCGAAGCCGAGTTCTTTACATCCTTGACGAAAAACCGATGCCAAAACAAGAAACCACTCTGCTCTCTGCCTTTTAAAGCCGTGATTGATTCTTATTTGACTCGCTTTGGCTTCTTCACCTGAGGTCGCGACAGTAGATGCAACCCTACATCCACTGGTAAGATGTGGCCGGTAATGCCCGAAGAATTGTCAGAGGCTAGAAAGACCACAGATCGAGCCACTTCATCCGGCGTCACATTACGCTGCAAAGGGCTGTGTTCTTCTGTGGCCTTTAGAGCCAGTTCAAAATCCTCCACCGCCAAGGCCGAAATAGTTCGTACTGCCGACGGTGACACAGCATTGACTCGAATCCCATGTGGACCAAAGTCATGAGCCAGATACAGTACCGAAGCCTCGAGCGCTGCCTTAGCCACCCCCATAACATTATACCCCGGTACGACCTCGTGCGATCCGGCGTAGGTCAAAGTGACAACCGAGCCGCCTCCGGCAGCTTCAAACAGAGGAAAAGCCTCTCGAACCATGGCCGTCAAACTGTAGGCGCTGATCTCTAGAGCTTCAGTCCAAGCCTCCCTGGTTACCGTGTAAAACGGTCCTCCCAAGTACCTCATGTCAGCATAAGCTATTGAATGCACGAGCACATGCAGCTTTCCATCAAAAACCTTCTCGACCCGCAACATCAGCTGCCTGATGTCCTCGTCGCGGCGCACATCACATGTCGCGATCCCCAAGGCCTGGACCTCTGGCGCCAGTTTTTCCACGCGTCTTTGATGGGATTGTGCACAACTGAGAAAAATCGTGGCGCCCTGCGTATAAAACGCTTTCGCAATTGCCCACGCCAAACTCATTTTGTTCGCAACTCCCACAATCAATGCCTTTTTGCCACAGAGGTCACCGTGAGACGGAACTGTTTTGTCCATTGTCCTCATCCTTAACCGCCAGAGCCCACCATCCATCGTTTCGTCAAAACGCGTACTCAACGCCTAACCAAAAGCTGTAATCTCCTAGGCGGCGATACTCAGTTTCTTCAGCACTTGCTGGCGACCACAATCCCCACAACTGGTTTCCAAAGGTTTTCGAACCGACCAGAAAAAGCATCCAATGATCTGACAGTTCATATTCTAGAATAGGGTTAATGCGGGAAGATCCATCGTCCAAGTTCATGGTGTAACGAAGCACCGCATCCAACCGGCGTCCGATATCTCTTTGCTGGTATTGGAGCATCAGATAATGCCTCCGCAACAATCGTATCTCAGGATCGAGGGCTCGATAGAGAACCTTCCTCGCCAAAGTTTTCGCAGGACCGGACTGACGAAACGCGATGCCTGCTCGGCGGACTAATTCAAAAAACCTTTCGGCCTCCTCCTCGCTGTAACCAGCTTCATTGTATGCATACTCCGCAACGAAGGTTGGGCCCCAGCGCGTTGTGTAGGAGATTCCTAAAAGTGCTAGAGAATGCCAACCGGAGCCGTTTGTTCCACTGCGTTGAAAACTCAATCCAAAGGGTGAAGATTCGTCCTGCTCCACATATAGCCCCATGGTCCCCCTTTGGGCAGAGCCCTCTGCGTAAACTAGTAACGCATCGTTAACATTCGCTCCGGCATACGCTCCAAAAACAGGGCGTCCTTCTTGTTCATCTTTCCAGCTGACAAGCGCAGACGCGTACCAGCGGTACCCAACGTAATCAACTTTTACAGCCCATGTCTTTTCAAAAGGGGATACCAACTGTTGCCTCCCCTCGTCGGTGTTCACAACAAATGAGAAACTCCACTCGTAAGAAGGTGTCCACACAAATCGCAGAAAGTCCATGCCTCCCACTTCTTGCTTGGGATTGGATCGTCCGTTGTCGCGAAAAAAAGGATTTGTAGGCGATAGGAGGTAAGCTGGCCCCCACTGGAGGTTCTCACGACCATACGAAACCATAACCGATTCTATCGGTCGAGCCCGAATGGCCCATTCGTTGACGAAAGCCTCCTCGTCAAAATCCTCCTCTCCGGTTTGTGTTCCCTCCGTCCACCTCCTGTACTGCAGTTCCCAGCGCGGTCGAAAAACACCTTCAACAATACCCCCACCTACGCTCAAATCGGGGCGAAAAGCCACCGTCCCTCCAGAAGTGGGTATGTTTAATAAAAGATTGTCCGGGTTTTGGACTCCATACACCGGCTTTTGGACGAATCCGTATCCTAAGATCCGTCCTTTGACCACGGCATGGCCCATGAGCCACTCCCCGATTCCTTCCGTCATAGACGACCCTTCAATTTCGGTGCTCCTTGCTCTTGGAACAGAAGCAAAACAGAAATAACACAAAACAACTGTAAAAATCGCCACTCGGCTGCCCATGCTCATTAAATGCGACGCTGGCGTAGACAATGGCTGTTCTGCTCCTTCTTGCTCGGCGGCTTAGGACTCCACGGCTACGGATCATTGGCTCATGAGCAAATTGACATTAAAATTAGCTGCAGGAATCGTTCTCAGTTGAGGCTCACTGAAAAGGAGATGTGTTTTTGCATCCGGAGTTACGATTTCCGTAATAATCATTCGTGAAATGAAAGGTTGAGGATTCTGTGGGTCCCCTAGCTTGTGATCGTATTCAAATTGTGCCCTTTTAAAAAGTTTCCCGGAAACGGTGTAGTATTCCGCCTGAACACCGACGAAGCGTTCCTTGCTAACCCAATACAATATCCTATCATAGGTGACTTTTTTGTGCAGGGCTTTCAAATCAAACAGATAACAGGGTTCATCGTTGACGTCTTCTTCGCGTATGAGTGACGCTTCATAATCTTCCGCATAATTGGTCGCAGCGATATCACCGTAGGAAGCAGCACCCATGAGTTTTTGACGAGGAGACAGAGGCACAGGCTTACTTAAACCTGGTTTGTAGAACCACATGTTATGGTTGACCATGAGCAACTTTTGCCCCTTGACTTTCGCAGGGTTCAATGTGATGGCAAGAAAATCATACCCCCTTGCCTGAATCTCGAAAAAGCGGCTTTCACGGTAGTTGGAGTCCAACGAGTTTATGGTCAAGTTCCATGCGACACCCTCCAAATTCCCTCGGGCTCGATCGCTTCTGGTCAAAACCTCCTTTGGCGGCAGTTGCTCGCCCTCCTGGAGTCCCCATACGTGGGAAGCCCCCAAGGCAAAGCACATCGATACGAAAAAGAACACCCACGGTGGCAGTGCGCCCAGCTTCTGAAACCATAAGACCCTAGACATGCCCTAAAGCCTCCACCACATTCCGCCTCGCTCCCCGATGGGCAGGAAGCAGCGATGCCAATGAACACAAAAGAACCATCACAAGAAAAGTTCCAAGGAGAAAGGAGGGGACGTAAAGAATATTTAAAGGGATAGGATTAGCCAAAATTGGCGGAGTCCACATCAGCTTACGATGACAAATCCAGGAAATACTTAACACTGTGAGGCACATACCAAGGAAACCGCCCGAGACGCCAAGCATAAGGCTTTCAAGCCCAAAAAGCCACAAGACACCTCGGTATTTCAATCCAAGGGCTCTCAGAGTGCCGATTTCACGTATTCTCTCTAAAACGGCCATACTCATTGTGTTTATCACACTCATCCCTACAATAATAAAAACAATGGAAAACAGAAATAGGAAAATGACATCGAACATTTTTTTTGTTTTTCGATACTCTGGACTGAGTTCAATCCATGTCTTGACTTCAAGAGGAAGCCCTCGCTGGGAAAATTGTTCTTGCAGTATTTTGGACAGACGTGAGACTTCTTTCTCATTTGCCAAGAGCACCACAAGCCTATCCGCGCCGTCAGTATCATAGAGTGATTGCAGTAACTTCAGCGGCACCATGAGAATTTTGTCTTCGAGGATGCTTGTCGGAATGTCCACGAGCTGAACAACTTGCACATCCATGGCATTGATCTGCCCGTCAACGGTGCTGGTCATCACCACAGCAGTCGACTCCAGGTGAAGGTCAATCATTTGAGCAAGACCCCGAGCCACTCCGATGCCGTCCACTACCTGATCGCTTAAAGGCCTTCCTTCATAATCCCGGGATGTGGTCAGCACTCGTTGATGCCAGAAGTAGTCCAAGGCTGCGGGTTCGATGCCACGCCCAATGAAAATGGTGGATACCCGCCCATTACTGATCAACCCGTTGACCGTCAGTTGAGCGGTGCTGTAGGCCACGCTGGGAAAGTCGCCGATGATACGCCGCGCCTCTCGAAGATCCTCTGCTGACAGTAGATATGATTCAGGCTCCAACTTCCCTTTTTCCAGATAACCCTTCTTGAAAATGGTAAGATGTCCCTTCATGCTTCCAAGGACGGCACCTTCCTGCAGCATTTCATAAATGTAAGCAGTAAAACCTCCGAAGAGGCTTACGGCAGCGTATCCTAAAGAAATAGCTATAATCGTGATGACTGAACGTCTACCGTTTTTAACGAGATTGCGAAACGCGATCTTGATCCACGCCACCATTCAATCCATATCCTCACTTCGAACCCGACCATCTTCCAGCTGAATACGTCGATCCACTAGGCTCAGGAGACGATGATCATGGGTGGAAAAGACAAATGTGGTTCGTTCTCGTCGGTTCAGATCCCTCATGATCTCCAGAATCGTAAAGGCCGTTTTGGAATCAAGGTTAGCCGTTGGTTCGTCAGCTACAATCAGAGCAGGTTGAGTCACAAGGGCACGGGCAATGGCAACTCGTTGCTGTTGTCCTCCAGACAGTTTATCCGGCCGATGATCTTTGAGACCAACCAGCCCCACCTGCTCCAGTCGATGAAGAGCTCTTTCCCGAGCTGACCGTGCTGAAAGCCCTTGGATCTGGAGAGGTAGCATCACATTTTCTAATGCAGTAAGGACGGGAATAAGGTTGAAACCCTGAAAAATAAAACCCAATTCCCGGTTTCTAATTTCGGCCTTTTGATTGTCACTTAAGCGTGACACATCATGATCCCGAAACAGAATCCTTCCGGAGGAAGGCTCATCAATCAGGCCGATTAAGTTCAGTAGAGTCGTTTTTCCAGACCCAGAAGGCCCCCACACAGCTACAAATTCACCGTGTTCGATGCTTATGGTTACATGACAGAGAGCCGGGACTTGGTTCTGACCAAGAAGATAGCTCTTGGAGACGTTCTCAAGGTGAACTAACATCATGATGGATCGCTTATCACGATGACGGCCAGGAAAAACATGTCAACCGCCCTCTCGTCCTAGCGGACATCGTGGCCTTTCATAAGCACCAAGGTACAATTGTGCCCGCCAAAGCCAAACGCGTTGACCAAGGCCGCTTGAAGGTATGGAGTCTGCCGAGGTGTGTTGGGCACATAGTCCAAGTCACAATCAGGATCTGGGTGGCAATAGTTGATTGTTGGAGGGACCACTCCGTAATACAGGGAAAGGGCAGCCACACAAGTGGCAATAGCCCCGGAAGCTCCGATTGTATGACCGATCATGGACTTATGAGCTGTCACCAGTAATCTATATGCGTGACCTTCAAAGACTTTCTTGATCGCTTGTGTTTCGTAGAAGTCATTGATGACCGTGGCGGTGCCGTTAGCTGAGATGAGACCGATACTTTCCTTAGAAATGCCAGCACTTGCTATGGCCGCTTCCATCGCCATAGCCATGGCCTCACCATGAGGGCTTGGCGCAAAAATATTGTAAGCCTCGGAAACCGTCCCATGGCCAACCACATAAGCATAAACACGCGCTTCACGCCGCCGTGCGTGCTCTGCAGCCTCTAAAACGACAGCACATCCTCCGTCGGAGAGAACAAAACCAGAGCGCTTGAGATCAAAAGGCCGCACAGCACTCGGGTCGTTTTCTCTCGTCAAGACCTGAAGAAAATTGCCCCGCAGAATGCTGTTTTCCGTAAGAAGCGTATCCACTCCGCCCGCGACAACAACATCCGCTGTTCCCCACCGAATCAGGTCATAGGCCTGGGCGATGGCGTAACTTCCCGAAGCGCATGCCGCAGACACTGTGTAACTCGGACCTTGAAAGCCATAGTCAAGTGTAATCCTCGCGGGAATGGCGTTAATCATCTCTCGCAGGATCTTAAATTTCTCGCCTCCTGGAGGCGGTGCATCTTGGGGGCTGCGGACGCTCGAGCCGCTCGTCCCAATCACCACACCACTGCGCACAGGGTCAAGATTTTCAACATCGATCGAACTGTCACTGATCGCTTGGTTGGCAGCGAACTTCATGATCCGTGTGGTCCGAACGGTTTGTTTAAGCATGCGTTTCGAAAATGCTTCTTTTTCCCACTTTTCAAAAGCCTCCGGAAGTTGACCCCCGATTTTCGTTAAGCATCTCTCGGGGTTAAATTTAGTAATGTAACGGATCCCCGACTCGCCACGAATCATCCCTTCCCAGGTCTCTTCGGTCGTCAAACCCAAAGGTGTGACCATTCCGATACCAGTAAGTGCCACTGCGTCTTCGGGCAGAATCTCCTTCATGGTCACCCTCACGATGTCAAGGCCTCCTCTTCTAATACCAGATCCTCTCCCTTTTCGATAATCTCGCACAATGCGTCAACAGCTTGACCTATGTTGGTGATAGCCTTTCGCAGCATAAACTGTCCTATGGTTCTTACTTCAACTTGTATGCCATATTTCTCCCTCAATTCCTCGACCATCTCCAAAAAGACTACAGAGTCACCGCCCAGATCGTTGACAACATCCGTTTCTTCAGTAATTTCCTCAGGATCAACATCAAATTCCACAGCCAGAAACTCACGAATGTCCTCAAAAAGGCGCTGTCTTTCTTCTGATGATACCTTTCTTCCCATGCTTCATCCTCCTCTGATTCATATTTTGGAATATGCCCTTGCACCTTGCGCCTCTATCACTGCTTGTTCATTTTTCCTCGAACAAGAATGCCGACTGCCCATAACATGTCCCGAACCCTTCCGTAAACGCTCTCAAAGATAACCCTTTTGCCGTACAGCACATAGCCCGTGCCGTTGCTGGACGCGATTACCGAGAGCTTCTTAAATCCGGCGGCAAGACCTAGGCCCATCGCTTTACCGGCAGCTTCTTTAAAAACCCATAAGAAGTTTGCCTTGGCCACATCGTCGCCGATGCTTTCAGGCAGCCAATCGAACGGCCCGGTAAAAGCGTCCTTTCGACGAAAAAGTCTTAAATCTAGTTTTTGCACGTCAATACCCAACCGTAGATGACTCAAAGGGCTCAAAGCAACAGCAGCCGCCCCTCCACTGTGGGAAATACCGCATGCCCATTGCCGGACCCCATTGTTTTCTAACAGCAGAATGCAAGGTCTTCCAAACCGGTTTTTGGCAATCCGACAAGACCTGGGATCCGTCAACGCCCCTTCTGCCATCAACAGCTTTTTGAGGAGGATTCGAGACAGCAGCCACTCTCGTTTGCGGTTCTCACTTTTCAAAAGTCCGTACTCAAACCGTTCCTCCTCATGCAACCAGTCCACAAAGCGAGAACACTCTTCAAGGCTGCCCATGCAAGCTTTCAACCAAGGAAAGGTCTCCATCGCCACCAAGTTTTGAACAGTCATTCGACTCCTTTAGGCCCTTGTCCCTTTTGGCAACGATGAGATTTTTAGGGCTTTTCCTAGCGACTCGACCCTCTTGAGAACCTTGGTGAAAAATAGACGTATTGGCGCCCGCCTTAGAGCAAACCTTTTGGTAACAACAATCATCACTTGTGCGCGTCTGCTTTCCCTAACTCGTCAAAAAAGCCTCGAGAGATAACCGCGAAGGGTTTGATGCAGTAAACGGCACGCTTCCGACCAAACCTTGAGGCTCAGACCCGGAAGACGAAGCGTCTAACATGCTTCGTGCCTTTCAAGGACGATGGAACAGTTGTGTCCACCAAATCCAAACGAGTTCGACAGAGCCACTCGTAATCCAGGACAGGGGCGAGCGGTGTTTGGAACGTAGTCCAAGTCACATTGTGGATCCGGCACGTCGTAGTTGATAGTCGGCGTCACTATTTGGTGCTTTAGACTCAGTGCCGTGACCGCTACTTCGATGGCCCCAGCCGCCCCAATGGAATGGCCAATCATGGACTTCTGAGAGCTGATAGGTATGCTGTACGCCCGCTCACCAAACACTTTTTTTATGGCCACAGTTTCGGCGAGATCATTGTGCACGGTTGAGGTTCCATGTGCGTTGATGTAACCAATGGCCTCAGGGGATACGTTGGCCCGAGCCAGCGCAAGCTTCATGGTCTGCGCGATTCGGTTTCCTTCCATGTCCGGAGCCACAATGTTGTAGGCCTCAGACACAGCTGCATAGCCGCTGATCACAGCGTAGATATGCGCCTTTCGCTGAACAGCTGCCTCATAAGGCTCGAGAAAAAGGGCACACGCTCCCTCGGAGAGCACGAAACCATCTCTCAGCTTATCAAAAGGCCGGCTTGCCCTCTCCGGTGCATCGTTTCTTTCGGTTAGCGCCATAAGATCGTTGAAACCGCGAATGGTCTCTTCAGTCACCATCGTTTCAACTCCAACGACCAAACACATTCCCCCGTTCCTTTGGACGAAATCGAATCCTAAACCCACGGCATGAGCTCCAGAAGCACATGCCGTGGCTACGTTAAACGATGGTCCTTTAAACCCGAACTCGATGGTAAGGCATGCTGACAGCGCATTCAGCATTCCGTGGGAAACAATGGGCACCTTTCTTCTGCCCTTTCGTGATTCGGCAAAGGCGATCTCATCACCAAATACCGACCCGCCACATCCCGTGATCACAGCTACACGTTTTTTCTGTTCCGCGTCAAAAGTCAAGCCACAGTCCTCAATCGCTTGTCGAGCCACCAGCATTGTCACACGAGAAGACAACGTACTTTGTCGAAACTCTCGAGCGGTAAATGCCACTCTTTCCATTTCAAAGTAGCTGTCCGGAAGCTCTCCTGCAATTTGCGTCATGCATCGGCTGGCATCAAATCGACGAATTCGTCTAATGCCTGACCTTCCTTTAAGAAATCCAGACCAGTTCTCCGCGACGGATAATCCAAGGGGCGTGATCATCCCGAGACCGGTGATCGCAGCCTTTTGTCCTTGGCAGCGTTGTTCACACATCAAGTCTTCCTCTTCCGTGGAAGAATTCCAGGTGGCGGCAAAGGCTTTTGTAAACCTCCATGAATCCAACCGTTCCTAACATCTGAATTTAATAGTATGAACGGTCAGACATTCTACTGACCTCCTAATCTCCATAATTCCCATCCTCCTTCCGGATAGGAATCATTCACATCAGTGAGAAGGTTGCTCGCATTCCCTACGGACAAAAATACTGCGGCTTGATCAACAATGATGTTCTTAATAGTGTTGCTTGTGTAGTTGCCAAAGCCATCCAAGGTTTCTGCAACAGCGGGACTTTGAGCGCCATCAATTCTCCACAGTTCTGCACCCCATAAAGATGGAGTACTTGGCACAGGCACGGGAAAAGGTGTATCCATAATCCCGTACCTCAGGCTGATCTCGTTGGTACCTATAAGCAGACGTCCTAAGTCCACCCCCATGGAATAAGTGTACACGAGATAGAAGTTGCCAAAGCCTCCTGCACCCCACAGGGGTTTTTGACACATTTTGTTTTTTTCGAGCTTCCAAAAGGGCGCTTTCTTATCAGGAACAAAAACGGGCAGCTGTTCAAACCCGTATAAAAGTTCCACCTGCTGCTCGCCTGTCCCAAGATTTCGCCCTCTAAAAACGGACGTTGGCCGCCACGTGCCGTAAAAGGCTGCAGCGTCTTGTTCCTGGTTCGGGTACCCGGGGATGAAACGGCTGTAGAATTCCTTATGCTCTTTCCAACCCCTGCCCGGCTGCTGCATCGTTCCCCACCACAGATAACCGTCATATTCTACCAAATCCCCGATCCCAACACTCAAAAGACTCGAGAAATTCGGCTCATACTCTGCCAGTGACCAAATTCGCACCCACTTATCTTTGTCTGAAGCTGTGAGATGGTCCTCAAAGGGCGGACTCATCCACAGACTTCCACCAACCGTGTACATTTCTGCAGGCTGGTTCGACTTTGATACAGGCCACGTCCCAACCACGAGGCGATTTCCTTGATAAACGGCTATATTGGATGGCTGTAGATCAACCGCTCCCACTTCTTCGAAACGCCACAAACTGGTCAAATCACCATTCTTAATCGCCTGCGGATCACCCAGCCATCTCAAGATTCGGCCGCCGCCCTCTTTCCACACCACCGTGTATAAATGTCCATTGTGTGATTTCCATCTTCTTATATTGAAATATGGTTCACCGTTGGGATCTTTCAGTTCATGCCAGCCTAAGAATTCTTCGGTTTCAGAATTGAACGCCAGAAGAGTTATCCCCATGGCCTGCGTTTTTGGAATGCCACTCGCTCCAGCTAAAAACACGATGCCCTCAAGACTGCCCCCCCCACGAATCCCACTGATGAGAGGAAGGCCATTCAAACTCTGCGGTATCAAGTACATCTTTCGCTCGAGTTGTCGGTTATTCACGCGGTACACATATATGGCAGGCGGTCGCCAATCCCCGTAAGACGCGGGCAAGGGCGGGGATATTTTACTCTCTCCAAACTCGCAAACCCAATACTCATTGATATGGGGCGTCGTTTCGTAAAAGGGATCGCCCCCATTGAGGCAACGGGCATTGGAAAGCGTCCCAAACCATAGCTTATCACCCGATTGTGTCATTCCCCATACGACAGATTCGCTCACCTTCCACGTACCCGGCGCTGAGCATTCGGTGGCGAGCCACTGGTTCCGCTCGTCCCCGATGGCATAAAAGCACTCATCGGGGGCTGCCTTCGCAAGTTGCTCTTTAGCGTAGATCGGCTGAACGGGTCGTGTTTGTTCTGGATACAACTGCTGCCAATACGCCATTAGCTCTTGATTAGTTAATCCCCGGGCTAGCGCTACGGGTGAATTCCCCAAACATAGAAGAAAACACGCCAGTGCCCCATACACATTGAACCTATATTTATGTCCCAAATCACGTTTTGTACGACAACCCATTTCTATAGTCCTCCTTTGGTATGATTCTTAGGCCCTTGGCACGACAGTGCCTCAAAACATCTTCCTTTCACCACGTCCAACGTAGAACACGTATCATCGAGACTGATCACAACTCGAGCTCTTGGTCGAGAAAACCATCTGAGGTCCCGTCTAGACTATCCAGGCAGGGCAAAGGTTGCAGTTTGAGATCATCTAGCCGCACAACCGCTTCCAGTTTTGAGCATGTCTCTACTGTCATATTACCTTGCGGTCATTTCTCCAAAAATCTTCTCCGCCGTGTAGAGGCATTCTAGCAAATTAAATGCCGACATACCCAACCCCTCGCTGGAATGGCCACTCCTTTCCTGGAGAACCTACTAAGCACGGTAGCTTCTGCTTTGATCACATCAATTCATGTGCGACAATAATAAAAATCGGGCTCTGGATGGCTACTTTGAGCCATTGATGGTTCGTTTCGGACATCTCGTTCCAAAAGCCGACAGGCCGCTTCAATAACTGCGCGTTCTTTCAAGCGAACCTGTTGCGTGTTCGACTGAAAAGTCTCTGGTGTTTGCTCCTTAGTCAACAAAAATCAAACACACATGGCCCAAAACGCTCAGTCTCGTCCGATCAACCATCTTGATTCTCTCCAGATTTCATTCAGGCCCCAAGGTCTCCCCCCCTTGGGCCTTTAAAGCAGCGCTCCTCGCCCGACAAGAGATGGCTATAAACCAGTCTTGGTCACCCAAAGACGCTGATTCAGCCGGCGTTTACCTCCCAACCCTCGCGTGTGCTCTCGCGCATTCCGAGTCGGACACTAATGCTCGCCATTGTCCTCCTTACTCCTCGCGCTCCACGTTTTCGCGTCGTCATGGACCGTTAGGCTAGCTCTCACGCTGCAGTTCCATGCACTCCCGCACCACCTCATCGAAAAGGACCGCGGAATACTCCCATGTTGCCGGATTCGTTTTACAATATCTACTAATCCCTCTGATTTTTCATTCACCCTTAACGTTAGGCTTCACGGTCTTGAGGCGATTCATCCAATCTATAGATTATCTTTTCGTGTCGTAGCCGAATCTCTCAAAAACCATATGCAGATCTTGGACAATGCGCGATGGCTCAATCGGCATTTCTTCCAAAGAATAGCTATGTTGGCTGACATACTTAGCCACCTTCTCGTCCTCACTCTTCAAAGTTTGATCGAACGCTGAAGATATTTCCAAGCCTAACCAATGATACAGCTCTTTAACCACCGATGACGGTTTCCGAACCAAATCCTCATACCGAACACACCGGTAGGTGTTACTCGGTTGAACATTCAAAACCTTCAGGGGGTGCTCGTAGATAAGTCGCACGATTTCGTACACACCTTCTAGGAACATGTAGGTTCTTTGGTTGACTCCGACTATTCGATCCCATATGGCATGGGCCATATTGACGGTGGACGGGACGACCTCAAGTGGATGACGAATCATGTAAATGAATCGACAATCAGGAAACCGGTTCAAAAGCCCTTGAATCTTAAGAGAGGAGGCAGGATTTTTGGAGAGAAGACGCCTTTGACCACCTGCGTAATAACACTGCCGCCGCAGCATTTCCTCGTAAAATTTGAGAATGCTCTCTTTTTCCTCTTCAGGTAATTCTAGGTCAAATTTATGGTATCTTTTAATTTCTTCAAAAGGGAAAAGCCACGCTAGCCCATGAAAAGAACAGTGGTGGAAAAGCAATTTATCATCTTCCTCGGGAGCAAAAAGATCAATGACATGAATTTTATTAAACTCTCGAAACAACTCGCTTTCCTTCTTGTGCACCTTTCTTTCGAGAATCCCTCCAGTCACACGGTCCATCCGACCTAGCGCTCTCAAGGCCTTTTTTTGACTGATGGCTGGAAAAAGCAGTTCCCAGGTGAGAAATGTGAAGAAATGCTCGTTATCCTGTGCCATGATTCGGTGAAGGAGAGTTGTTCCACTGCGCGGATTGCCGATGATAAACACCGGCTCTTTAATGGGTGTTCGTTTCCAATCCGAGTAAAGCAGGTCATCCAAGAGGAACCCGAGTCGATTTAGCATCTGATAGAGTGGGTAGAGGCTGAAAAACGCAACGTGCCGCACCGCGCGCCGAGGCGTCATGGGCAAACCTGTCTTGTCCCATTGCGTTAAAACGAGTCTGAGCAACCGAAAGAAGTTGTGCCAGTTAAACGACATAAGTTCCTCTCCAGAGTTTCGCCGGTTGTCGATGCTTGAGGGTTCTGCCTCCATCTCGAGTCTCCACTTTCTGGTCAAGCTCACCATCCCCAATCGCCAGCTCCCGAAGACGAACAAACTCCATAAAATCCAAAGAAGAGCCAACGCGAAGTGTGAGGTCGTCATCCTGCTCGAAAGCAAAAAAGTTTAACCAAAGAGTCATTTTAAGCTCTTTAAAGACTTGTCAGTTGATAAAAATAACCGTCATGCCTAGAACACTTCCAAGCCGCCTGTCCGACGCACTCAAGGCATGCAGTTTCTTTTCCACAATTGCCCTCAAAAACATTTCGCACCTTTGTGTGTCACGCCCCCTGACGCAGTCAATAAACGAGCTTCCAATCCAGGGATTAACGACAAGGGAAATGGAGCAGTCATACTTTAAATTTCTCCAAACATCTCATAAATAAAGAAACAAGAACCAATTCACTCCCACAACCCTTATCCCAAAGGGGTGTTTTAGTAGATCCGATCTTAACCAGAACGAAATTTATTCCACCATGAGCCTTGCCGCAACAAGGCATCTATAACGAATGCCAGTGATGCCTTCTATGATGCATCCAATCGAGAAAAAGCTGCCATCACGCCCCGCCACTGGATCAAACATTGTTAATTCGTCCTTCTGAGCGCCGCAGTAGAGCCAGCAAAGCTTGAGTCACAGAGAACTCCCCGGCGACATTAACTTCATGTTGTGGTCGAAGTTCGCCCATGGGCATAAACTCCATAGGTCATCCCATGCCAATCCCAGCATTATTGATCAGTTTCTGGAGCTGAAGGCTCAAGCCGAGACTGTTCGTCATCAATCCAGCTCCTGCACCACGTGTCCCTCTCCAAGAATATCTTGGGCCACAGGCGTCACCCCCTGAGCACGATGCTTACAAAGAGATTCACCCCATCTTGATCGTTGCAAACCCAGGTGAATACGTGAAGTCCGGCTTGATCCATAGCAAGCGCTGTGCTTCTTCCATCCGCAAGCCTGCCCCGCTGATATAGACAACACCATTTTGTTTGCCGCCTAACTGTCCTATTCTCTGAAGCCAAAATGGCCGCCCTTATGTAGCACTCTCGGTCAAACAAAACAATAACCTCAACTCTTTGATTTAGCGTCTCTCAAAACCTACCCTTTGTACTATCCAATCACATGGAAAAGAACTTTTCGGGATCCAATTCCGATTCGACGCAGGCCCAAAGGGTAAGTGGGGAGTCATGCCACACAAGAAATAAGCTGCTAAGTGTAAATTCGACCGGCTTGATCTCACCTCGGATGGCACGGCCTCTCGGGCTAGTCTGACCCTATTCCTGCGTCCTCTGCGAAATGTAGGCGCTTGGGTTCAAAAGGTCAGTAAAGCCGCCCCGGAACCTCAAGCACCTCAGAAGACAGAACCCCAACAAGCCCCGTTGGAAAACGACGGTGCTGAAAAGACGCCGCAAAAATCGTCCGGAACCCTTGCATCGCACACCG
>FWWL01002148.1_pt1 | contig 28146 bp, 23 predicted proteins | sample 2228331 | NCBI WGS metagenome assembly FWWL01 (sample SAMEA103939775, study PRJEB20133) | metagenome
GCATGGGCCCCGGCGATGAGTTCCTCGGGGTTGGTGCCCTGGGCTTGCTCGAACCGGGAGGGGAAGGTGACGGTGGCCTCCTGGAGGACTCCGCTCTGGGTGCTGACCCTGCCCGTGCCACTGCGATCCCCGACCCAGGTGGCCGCGGCTGTCCGTACGATCTCCGGCATCTCCGTACCCCCTGTCCGTACTTTTGCACCAGGATAGCACACCGGTTCCGTCTCCCCGCGGGGCCCGGGAAAGGTCTGGAGGGCCCAGTTCCGCAGGGCCGTCCGGTTCACCTTTTCAGGGCCGGTTCGGGGGATCTGGGGAAGGACCCCGATCTGCTTGGGGACCTTGTAGGCCGCGAGGTGCTGTGCGCAGTACCTTCGAAGCTCCTCCGCACTGACCGTAGCCCCAGGATGCAGCTCCACCGCCGCCACCACCCGCTGCCCCCACTCCGGGTCCGGGATCCCCACCACGCCCGCATCCCGCACCGCGGGATGGGCCCGCAGCACTGCCTCCACCTCCGCGGGGGCGACGTTCTCCCCGCCGGTCACGATGAGATCCTCCCGCCGGTCCAGGACGTAGAGGTAGCCCTCTTCGTCCAGGTACCCTACGTCTCCCGTGTGCAGCCAGCCGTCCCGGAGGGCCAGGGCGGTCTCCTCCGGCCGGTCCCAGTATCCCGCCATCACCGTAGGTCCCCGCACCAGGATCTCCTCCCCCTCCACCCGCAGCTCCACTACGGGGAGAGCCCGTCCGCACGAGCCGGGTTTCCGGGGCACCTCTGAGGGATGCAGGGTTGCGACCTGGCTAGAGGCTTCCGTGAGGCCGTACGTAGGCGCTACGGGAATCCGGGCTTCCACGCACTGCTCCACCAGGTCCTTGGGAACGGGACCGCCGCCCAGGAGCACGGCCCGTACCCCGGGAAAGGGCCGAAGCCCCCACGCCCGAAGCACCCGGCGCAACATGGTAGGGACGAGGGAGAGGAGGGTTAGGCGCCCCCGCTCGAGCTCCTCGCACACCGCATCCGCGGCGAAACCCTCGTGGATCACCACCGTGGCCCCAAACAGCACCGCCCGCCACAGGATCGCAAGCCCGCCGACGTGGGACAGAGGCATCGCCAAAAGCCACGTATCGTGCTCCGCGAGCCCGAGCCGCTGGGCCCACCCGACGGCGTTCCAGTAGTGGTTGGCGAAGGTCAGGAGGACACCCTTGGCCCGTCCCGAGGTTCCGGAGGTGTACACAATCCCCTGTACCGCCTCTAGGGAAATCCGATCCTTCAGGGGTCGAGGGCGCAGGGGAATGTGCGGCAGGAGCTCTGGATGATCGGGATCGAAGGAGACGATCGATTCCCAGCCCGTCCGGCGGACGAGATCCACAAAGGCCGGGTGGGTGATCACAAGACGCGGTCTCGCATCCTGTAGCCGGTCCTGAAGCTCACTAGGCGTAAGCCGTGTGTGGAGCGGAACCAACACCGCCCCCAGGCGCACGAGGGCGAACGCGAGGACCGCAACAGGAATGCCGTTCGGGCTCAGGACCGCCACCCGGTCCTGCGGCCCCACGCCGAGCTCCGCAAGCCGTAGGGCGACTCGATGCACGAGTCCGTCCAGCTCCCCAAAGGAAAGGGAGCGCAGGCCGCACACGAGGGCGGCGCGCCCAGGGCGGAGTCGGGATTGCTCTGCAAGCCAATCCGAGGTGGTCATGCGAGGAGGGCCGCGCTCAGCAGGGCCGCGTGCGCGAGGTGGAGCCGGGCGGTGCTCCGGAGGACGCGGTTGAGGGCAGCTCCTTCCGCGGTCCACACCGCACGGACCAAGGAAACCGCCCAGGGGAGGGCCAGCCACGGAAGCCAGTAGAACGATCCCAGCCACCCGAGGGCCCGCATCCACACGGGACTCGTGAAGGTCCCCAGGAGGCAGAGGAGGTACTCGATCCGGGTGCCGGTTGGTCCCAGCCGCACCGCCAAGGTGCGCTTCCCCGCGTGCCGGTCCAGCTCGAGGTCCCGGAGGTTGTTGACCACGAGGATGGCGGTGCACGAAAACCCCACGGGAACCGCGGCGGCCACGCTCTGCGCACGCACGGCGCCGGTTTGCACGTAATCCGTCCCGACTACCGCCACAAGCCCGAAGAAGAGAAAGACCAAAAGGTCCCCGAGGCCGAGGTACCCGAGGGGGAACGGGCCCGCGGTGTACAGCAAGCCCGCGAGGATGCAGGCAAGGCCCACGAGAAGCAGAGGCCACCCCCGCAGGACCACGAGGTACAGGCCTCCGAGAGCCGCCAGCAAAAACGCCACGTACGCACCCACGAGGACCTGGCGCGGCGTCAGCAGCCCCGTGGCCGTGACCCGGGGCGGACCCACCCGGTGCGGCGGATCGGAGCCGTGCAGGAAGTCGTAGACGTCGTTGGCGAGGTTGGTGCCGATCTGAATCCATAAGGCCACCCACAGGGCCGCGAGGGCGGCGGGGAGGTGGAACGCATCGGCGCGGGCGGCGCTCGCACTACCCACCAGGACCGGAGCCACGGCCGCGGTGAGGGTTATGGGCCGGGCCGCCAGCACCCACGGACGGAGCCCATTTCGGAAGACACGTCTTCCTTCCGACACGGTCCTCAGGGAAAGCGGGGGAATTTCGAGAAGTCGGGCTTGCGCTTCTCGAGGAAGGCGTCCCGACCTTCCTTCGCCTCGTCCGTGAGGTAGTAGAGCAAGGTCGCGTCCCCGCCCAGCTGCTGCAGCCCGGCGAGGCCATCCGTGTCCGCGTTAAAGGCGGCCTTGAGGAGGCGAATGGCCAAGGGACTTTTGTCCAGGATCTCCCGCGCCCACCGCACCCCTTCCTCCTCGAGCAGCTCCACGGGCACCACGGCGTTCACAAGACCCATCTCCAGAGCCTGCCAAGCGGTGTACTGCCGGCACAGGTACCAGATCTCCCGGGCCTTCTTGTGCCCCACGATGCGGGCGAGGTAGGTGGAGCCGTACCCTGCATCGAAGCTCCCGACCCGAGGGCCAGTCTGGCCGAAGAGGGCGTTGTCCGCGGCGATGGTGATGTCGCACACGGTGGCGAGCACGTTCCCTCCACCGATGGCATACCCCGCCACCAGGGCGATGACGGGCTTGGGGATGATCCGGATGAGCCGCTGAAGGTCCAGGACGTTCAGCCGGGGGATGCGGTCCGCGCCCACGTACCCGCCATGCCCCCGCACCCGCTGGTCTCCGCCGCTGCAGAAGGCTTCTGTGCCGGCGCCCCGCAGGAGGATCACGCCGATGGAGCCGTCGTCGCGGGCATGGCTGAAGGCGTCGATCATCTCCATCACCGTCTCCGGGCGGAAGGCGTTGCGTACCTCCGGCCGGTTTATGGTGATCTTCGCAATCCCCTGAGCGTCCTCGAGTCCATGCTCGTACAGGATGTCCGTGTACTCCCGAACCTTTCGCCACGCGATCCGCATCCTCCTCACCTCAACAAGGATCGGTCCTGGTCGAGCTCCGCCCACACCCGGCGGTGCAGCTCCACGTTGCGGGTCCGGTCCGTGCGCACCTCCACCACCCGGAGACCTCCCTGAGCGAGGGCCTCCTCGACCGCACGGCGGAAGTCCGCCCAGCCCTCTGGCCGTACGAACACTCCTCCGTACATCTCCACGGCAGGCCGGAAGTCGAGGCCGTGCGGGGTCCCGAAGAGGTGCTCAAACACCGGCCTCTCGAGGGCGGCCTGGGGGAGGAAGGAGAAGATCCCCCCGCCGTCGTTGTGGAGGAGGACCACGAGGAGCGAAAGCCCGTACCGGTAAGCGGCGAAGAGCCCGTTGAGGTCGTGGTAAAAGGAGAGGTCCCCGAGGACGAGGATGGCAGGGCCCGGATGGACCGCGGCGGCGCCCAGTGCGCTGCTCACGAGACCATCGATGCCACTTGCGCCCCGGTTCCCGAGAAAGCGGATACGACGCCGCAAAGCCGGAAAGAATCCATCGAGGTCCCGCACGGGCATGCTGTTCCCCACGTACACGAGGGTGCCGTCCGGGAGGAGGTCCGCAAGCTCCCGGAACACCCGGGCCTCAAAGGGCTCATCGACGGACCGAAGGGCTTGATCCAGAACTTCCCGGCTGTAGCGGTTCACCCGCTGCCAGAGCCGAAGCCAGCCGTCCGCCCGTTTCGCTCCAACAGCCGCTTGGCGCAGAGCCTTGCAGAAGGCCACGGGGTCGGCCCGTACGAACACCGAGACCACCCGGTCCGGATCCAAAGGTCCTTCCGGACCCACGAAGATCTGGGATGCGTCCTCAAGGCGGCCCAGAAAACCAAGCAACGCCTTCGAAGTGGGCGGTGCCCCGAATCGGAGAACCACGTCAGGACGCAGCATCTCCCAGAGCGCCTCCGACCGGAGGAAGGCGTCATACGTATCCACCACGGGCTCGAGGTCGTGGGTTCCGCACCGCACCTGGGAGAGGGGATCCGCCAGCACGGGATACCCAAGGGATGCGGCGAGTCCGATCACCGCCTCGGGAAACTCCGGGTCGTCCTGGGGCCCGCACACCACTATCCCCCGCGTACGATCCCGCACCGCCTCCGCGAGGGCTGCTACACCATCGAGATCGGGAACGGTTCGGGAGGATAGAGATATCAGGAGCGCACGCTTGGCGGCTCCCTCCTCAGGTTCCCGCGCCGAGGCCGGTAGCAGCGGCTCCCGAAGCGGCACGTTTACGTGCACGGGACCGCGAGGTGCCGCCATGGCCTGCTCCACGCACCGGGCCGCCACGGATCGGGCGTACCGCAGCGCCCAAGACGTGCCCTCCGGGAGGAGTTCCGTGAACCACTTCGCGTGCCGGCCGTAGAGGTGGAGCTGGTCGATGGTCTGGTTGGCCCCGCAGTCCCGGAGTTCAGGCGGGCGGTCCGCGGTGAGCACCACCAAGGGCACCTGCCCGTACCGGGCCTCCACGACCGCGGGGAGGAAGTTGGCCGCCGCGGTCCCGGAGGTGGAAAGCAGAGCCACCGGGGCGCGCAGGGCCTTTGCCATCCCCAGGGCGAAGAACGCACAGCTCCGCTCATCCAGATGCACCCATACCCGCAGCCCCGGGTGGCGGGCCGCCTCGAGCGCGAGGGGCGTGGAGCGGGAGCCGGGGCACAGGCAGAGGTGCCGTACTCCGCCCTGGACCAGTTGGTCCAGGAAGGCCCGTACGAAGGCGTAGGTGGTCACCTCCGGCGCGCTCACCGACAAGCACCTCCCAAGACCTGGCTTCCGGATAAGACCCCCAGGGCCTCGAGCAGCACCTGCATCTTCAGCTCTGACTCCGCGTACTCCGCGTCCGGATCAGACTCCGCCACGATCCCGCATCCCGCGTACACCCACGCCTCCTGTTCCACCACCAGGGCGGACCGGATCCCCACCACGAACTCCCCTTCGCCCTGCCCGTTCATCCAGCCGATCGCTCCCGCATACCAGCCCCGGTCCACGTCCTCCCGCCCGATCCACCGGAGGGCCTCGGCGAGGGGGAAGCCCGCAACCGCAGGCGTGGGATGCAGGATTCCTGCGAGCTGCAGGGCCGGAACCGGCTCGATCAGGATCCCCTGGAGGTGGGTGCAGAGGTGCTGCACTGAAGCGGTTCGGAAGAGCTCCGGACCCCTTACGGTCAGGGTCGAGCAGAAGGGCCCGATCCGGTCCCGCACGAACTCCACCACGATTCGGTGCTCCTCCCGGTCCTTCCGGCTCTCCATCAGCCGGGCCCCGAGCACCCCATCTTCCGCCCCGAATCCCCGCGGGGCAGACCCGGCCAGGGCCATAGCTTCTACCCTGCCGTTCCGCACGCGCACGAGTCGCTCCGGGCTTGCGCCCAAAAACCACCGCCCGCGGGCGCGGACGCCGAACACGGTGCACCCCGAGGCGCGCTCTCGCAAAAGGCGCAAGGTACGTACGGGATCAAACGCGGATCCCCACACCCGTACTGCCCGGGCCAGGACCACCTTCCGGAGATCTCCGCCTCGCATGGCCTCCGCAGCCTGCCGCACAAGGGCCTTCCACCGATCCGGCTCCGGGACGAGGTCCCACCAAACCCTCTTTGGGAGTGCAGGAACGGACGGAGTCTTTCTGAGCCACGCCTCTACCACACGCGCTACGGCCTCCGGGTCCTCGGAAGCCCGGACGGCCAGGATCAACTCCACCCTTGGGCCGAAGCGGGCAAGGATCAGGCGCGGTAGGAGGAGGATCCCCGCGGGGTACGGATCCCACGCTTCGGAGCGGGGGCCATCGGGAGCAAAGGAGAATCCGCACAGGACGAGCGGGGCCTGCCGGGAGAGCCCCACTTGCCAGGCCTGGGTGAGGGCGCTGAACCGGTCCGGCCCGCTCCGGGTCAGTACGTGCACCGTGCCCAGGGCCACAAACTCCGGCCCATCCGGGGAGCGCCAGTACCACACCTCACAGGCGGACCCTTCTGCCCGGCTTACCAGGTCCAGGGGATCCAATCCCCTGACCGGCACCCGAGCAGCGCGGATCAAATTTTGGGCCTCCGTCTGAAGCCTCGCGGCCGCCTCCTCAAGGGCCGTTCGGATCCGGGGTACCAGATTCATCCCCCCGATCCCTCCTGCCAGAACCCCACGGACCGTAGGAGGAGATGGGAGAGGGGTGCGACGAGGTCCGTGAGCCGCTCGGGCCGACGGGTATGGAGCCACCGGACTACGAGGGCGTGGATGGCCCCAAGCCACGCGAAGGCGGCGAGCTCTGTGTCCTGGGGTGGGATCCGCCCTTCCGCGACGGCCTCGTCCAGGTAGCTCTGGATGAGCCGTGCGAGGGCCGTTTCCAGGGCGAACCGCCTCTCCTCGAATGCCGGGCTCAGGCCCACCCATTCCACGAGCACCAGTCGCGTCAGGCTCTCGTTCTCCGCGAAGGCGCCGAGGGCGGCCTCGAGGGCGGCGCGCACCTTAGCTTCCCCACCCCGGGCGGAGGCGACGGCCGCGGCCACGCGCCCAGCCAGCTGCACGCCCGCCTCCTCCACGAGACTCAAAAAGAGCTCCTCCTTGCTGGGGAAGTGCACGTAGACCGCACCCTTGGAGACGCCCGCTTCGCGGGCCACGTCCTCCACGAGGGCACCGTGATAGCCCCTCTGCGCGAACACCTCCCGGGCAGCCGCGAGGATGCGGGCCCGGGTCCAGTCCTTTTTCAGGCTCGCCTGCCTCTGCCGAACGACGCCCATCCTCATAAAACGACTGACCGGTCAGTCACCATTCTACTCGGCTTCTCTCAAGGTGGCAACGCGACGAGGAGCGATCTCCCTGGAGAAGTCCGGGGTTAGCGGGCGGTGGCGCCGAACGCCTCGAGGGCCGTGCGGCGGTCGAACGCGGCCTCCGCGGCGAACTGCATGAGGCGGCGAAGGTCCTCCAGCGTGAAGCAGAGCTCCCGACTTACCTTCCGGAGCTCCAGGGTCAGGGAGGTGCCCAAGAGCAAGGGGTCGTCGCTGTTGACGGTTACCGGAACGCCCGCCTCGTACAGCCGCCGCAGCGGATGTTCCCGCAGGCTCGTAACGACACCTAGGCGAAGGTTGCTCGTGGGGCAGATCTCGAGGGTGATCCGGTGGTCCCGGAGGTAGGCCACGAGGTTGGGGTCCTCCACCGCCCGCAGCCCGTGCCCAATCCGAGTCGCCCCCAGTTGGTAGATGGAGGTCCAGACGGAGGCAGGTCCCGAGAACTCCCCCGCGTGCACCGTGATCCCTAGACCTGCTTCCCGGGCGATCTCGCAGGTACGCTTGAAGAGGATGGGCGGGAAGTTCTCCTCGTCCCCCGCGATGTCGATCCCCACCACCCCGCAGCTGTGGGCACACTCCGCGACGGCCTCCGCCACCTCCGCCGCGGCTTCAGGCCCCCGTTCCCGCACCAAGGTCACGATGGTCCGGGATTGAATCCCGAACTCCCGCCTCGCCCGCCGCTGCCCCTCCGCCACGGCTTCCAACATTCCCCGCACCCCCAACAGTACAAACCCCCGCCGGCCTCCCACCCGCAGCTCCAGATACCGAACGTTCTGCTGTGCCGCGTCCCGAAGCAGTTCGTATGTAATCGTGGCGATGTTCTCCGGCGTGTAGAGAATGTCCGGGACCTTCCCCGTCCGGCTCACGTACCGGAGCCGGCGGAGCCGGTCGTACCCGGAGTACCGGTTGGGATCACTCACGAGGTACGGCTCGGAGATGGGATCCAAATGGGCCCGCTCCGCCAGTTGCCGTAACCGCAACGAGGTCTCCAGGTGGACGTGGAGCTCGATCTTCGGAAGCTCCGCAAGGGCCTGCTCTGGGACGCCCACCTTCATCGTTCTGCCTCCCCGCGGGAACGGCTGCCTGCATTATACTCAGGGACACGACCGCCCAACAATCCGATCGGAGACGCCATGTATCGACCCGTGCGCTGGACCGTCTGGACGATAGCCCTCCTCCTCCTCGCTACCCTTCTGCGCCTCCTCCTTGCGGCGCGTCTTCCCCTCCTAGACGATGAGGCGTACTACTGGGTGTGGTCCAAGCATCTGGCGTGGGGGTACCTGGATCACCCGCCCGGGATCGCCTTAGCCATCGCCGCCACCACGGCCCTCTTCGGAGACACGACCTGGGCGATCCGGCTTCCCTCGATCCTGTCCGGCGTAGGCAGTGCGTGGCTGAGCTGGAGGCTGGTGCGGGAGATGACCCAAGACTCTGCCTGCGCCTACCGCGCCGTCGTTCTGCTGCACACCGTTCCTCTCTTCTCCCTCGGGACGGTGATCGCCGCGCCGGATCCGCTCATGGGGTTCTTCTGGATGCTCTCCAGCTGGGCCCTGTGGCGGGCTACGCAGGGGCAACGGGGGTTTTGGCTCCTCGTGGGGGCAGGCATCGGGCTCGGACTGGAGAGCAAGTACGCGATGGCACTTTTTCTTCCCGCGGCAGCAGCGCTCGTCGGGCGGGACCTCCGACGCCCCGGCTACCCCTTTGCGGCTACAGCCCTTGCCCTGCTCCTCTTCACCCCGAACCTCGCCTGGAACGCCCAGAACGGGTGGGCTGCGTTCCGGTACACCTTCGGCCGGGCTCCCTGGATCGCCTCCAATAGCCCGATTCTCAACCTCCCCCTCTACGCAGTCGCCGTCCTCCTGTACCTCTCCCCCGTGCTGGGAATCCTCCTCCTCGTGGCCCCCTGGAAACTGTCCGCGCCCACGGGGACGTTCCTCCGGTGGCTTACAGCCCCCACCCTCCTCGTCGTCCTCACCGCCGCGGGTGCGGCGAAGGCAAAGCCCCATTACATCCTTCCCGCTGCCCTTGTAGGAATGGTGGCGCTCGCGCAGATGCCCCTTGACCGATGGCGCAGGGCGTGGCGGGCTGGGCTGATGATCGGAGGGGGGATCTGCGCCCTCGCCGCAGGCATGGTCCTCTCTCAAGCCATCCCCGCACCGGACCTTTACGGCTGGCCGCAGGCGGCGCAGCGGATCGCGGCGCTCACGAACGGGCGTCCCACCCTCCTCATCGCCACCACCTATCAGGAAGGCGCCCAGCTCGCGTACGCCACCCGCTACCCCGTGACGGTGCTGCCGGGAGACCACGCCTTCGGGCAATGGAGTCCACTCAGTCGGTGGACGGGATCAGATGGGCTTGTGGTGCACGACGCCCGGAACCGTCCCGCGGGCGGGTACGGGCGGTGGTGCAGCCACACCGAACGGCTTCCGACGTTACAGGTGAGGGGGCCGGGCTGGGTCCGGCGGTTTGTCTTCGTGCGGTGCGCGGCCCTCCGGAATCCACCCACCGAGCTTGCGGACTAGGCGGAACCGGCCGCGGAAGGAGAGCTCGGGGCGGAGCTCACCTGCTTAGGGAGGACCGCGGCCCGGCTCCGCTGGGACCGGAAGGGCCGCACCGGACAGGCCACCCAGTGCCCCGGGCTCACCTCCTCTAGCTGCGGATCCTCCGCCGCGCACCGCTTCACCGCGTACATGCACCGGGTATGGAACCGGCACCCGGAAGGCGGGTTCACCGGACTCGGCACATCCCCCGGCAACAGGATCCGCTCCCGCTTGAGCTCCGGATCCGGGATCGGTACCGCCGACAGCAGCGCCTCCGTGTACGGGTGCTGCGGGTTCTCAAATAGCGCATCCACCGGCGCCAGCTCCACGATCTTCCCCAGGTACATCACCGCCACCCGGTCCGAGATGTGCTTCACCACCGAGAGGTCGTGGGCGATGAACAGGTACGTGAGCCGGAAGGTCCGCTGCAGCTCCTGCAGCAGGTTCAGGATCTGGGCCTGGATCGACACATCTAGCGCCGAGACCGGCTCGTCGCACACGATGAACTTCGGGTTCAGCGCCAGCGCCCGCGCGATCCCGATCCGCTGCCGCTGCCCCCCGCTGAACTCGTGTGGGTACCGGTTGATGTGCTGCGGCGACAGCCCCACGATCTCCAGCAGCTCCTGTACCCGCCGCACCTTCTCCCGCCCCCGTGCAAGCCCGTGGATCTCCAGCGGCTCCCCCACGATGTCCCCCACCGTCATCCGGGGGTTCAGCGAGGAGTACGGGTCCTGGAAGATGATCTGCATGTCCCGCCGCAGCCGCCGCACCTCCCCACGACTCAACGTGAAGATGTTCCGACCCCTAAACAGCACCTCCCCGCTCGTGGGCTCCAGCAGCCGCAGCATCACCCGCCCCAACGTCGTCTTCCCGCACCCGCTCTCCCCCACCAGCCCCAGCGTCTCCCCCTCCCGGATGGCGAACGAGACCCCGTCCAGCGCCCGCACCACTCCCACCTGCCGCTGGAACAGAAATCCCCGCGTTACCGGAAAGTGCTTCACCAAGTTCCGGACTTCGACCAGCACGTCCCCCACCATGCTCCTACCCCTCCACACTCGCCAGCAGCCCTGCCCGCACCGCCGCCTCCCGCTCCCTTTCCGTCACGTGCTCACCGTACAGGTAACACCGCACCACATGCCCCGTCCCCACCCAGTACTCCGGCACCTCCTCTTGGGTGCAGATCTCCATGGCGAACGGACACCGGGGCGCGAACGCACAGCCCGGCGGGAGATCGATGAGGCTGGGCGGCTGCCCTTCGATGGGCACCAGCCGCTCCTGCCGCTCCGACAGCTTCGGCAGGGACTGCAATAGCCCCCACGTGTAGGGGTGCTTGGGCTCCTTGAAGATCCGGTGCACGTCCGCGTGCTCCACCGCCCGTCCCGCGTACATCACCACCACATCGTCGCACATCTCCGCCACCACCCCTAGGTTGTGGGTGATGAGGATGATGGCCATCCCAAACTCCCGCTGTAGCTCCCGCATCAGATCCAGGATCTGCGCCTGGATCGTCACGTCCAGGGCCGTGGTGGGCTCGTCCGCGATCAGGATGTCCGGGTTGCAGGACAGGGCCATGGCGATCATCACCCGCTGACGCATCCCCCCGCTGAACTGGTGCGGGTAGTCCCGGGCCCGCTCCCGCGCGGATGGGATCTTCACCTTCTCCAGCATGGCCACCGCCCGCTCCCAGGCTGCCCGGCGGTCCAGCCCCTGGTGGACCATCACCGCCTCCGCGATCTGCTCCCCCACGGTGAGCACGGGATTGAGGGAGGTCATGGGCTCCTGGAAAATCATGGCGATGCGGTTCCCCCGGATCTGCCGCATCTCCTCCTCGGAGAGCTGCAGGAGGTCCTGCCCCCGGAACAGGATCTGGCCCCCCACGATCCGACCCGGAGGGCTGGGAACCAGGCGCAGGATCGACAGGGCGTGCACGCTCTTCCCACTCCCGCTTTCCCCCACGATCCCCAGGGTCTGTCCCGGATAGAGGTCGTAGCTCAGGCCGTCCACCGCCTTGACGACCCCTTCCTCCGTGTAGAAGTACGTCCGCAGGTCCCGAACCCTCAGCAGTGGTTCCCTCATCCCTCACCTCTCATACCTGCATCCGGGGATCTAAGGCGTCCCGCAGCCCGTCCCCAAAGAAGTTAAAGCATAGCACGGTCAGGAAGATCAGCAGGCCCGGCCAGAAGGCCAGTAGCGGAGTGCGCCAGATGAAGTCCTGGGCGTTCTGCAGCATGTTCCCCCAGGATGGGGTGGGGGGTTGGATCCCGATTCCCAGGAACGAGAGGGCCGCCTCCGTGAGGATCGCTCCCCCCACGCTGAGGGTAGCGGAGACGATCACGGGGCTGAGGGTGTTGGGCAGGAGGTGGCGGAGCATGATCCGGGCGTTGCTGGCGCCCAAGGCCCGGGCGGCCTCCACGAACTCCTGATTCCTAAGCCGCAGGACCTCTCCCCGCACCAGCCGTGCGGTCCCCATCCAGCCGAAGGCCACCAGGACCAGGATGATGCCCCCTAGACTCCCCCCGAAGTACCGGGAGAGGACGATGAGGATCGGCAGGTCCGGGATGGAGAGCATAATGTCCACGAACCGCATGAGGACCTGATCCACCCAGCCCCCGGAGAATCCCGCGATCAGCCCCACTACGGTTCCCACGAGCGCGCTGGCGACCGCGGCACTGAATCCGACCGTGAGGGAGACGCGGCCCGCGTACAGCAGGCGCGTGAGGACATCATGCCCCAGCTCGTCCGTGCCGAGGGGATGTTGCAGGCTCGGGGGACTCAGACGGTTGGTGAGGTCGATCTGGTCGAACCGATACGGCGCGATCCAGGGAGCGAGGAGGGAGACGAGTACGAGAAGGAGGAGGATCCCCCCACTGACCTGCGCCAGCCGGTGGCGGCGCAGCCGGCGGGCAGCCATCCGCCAGTACCCCACACCCGGCCGAGCGGCTTCCCCGGCCCGAGAGGGTCTGCGGACGACGGTGAGGGGGCGGGCCACCGCACCTCTCCTCACTCGTACCGGATGCGGGGATCTAAGAGGGCGTACGCCACGTCCGCCAGGAGGTTGCTGAGGAGGACCAGGAGGGACAGGAACAGCAGGGCCGCTTGGGCCACCGCATAGTCCCCGCCCAGCACGGACTCCACCAGCAACCGGCCAATCCCCGGCCAACTAAACACCGTCTCCGTAAGGGGCGCACCGGCAAATAGTCCGGGGATGAGGAGGGCGAACAGGGTAACGATGGGGATCAGGGCGTTGCGAAGGGCGTGCTTGGTGATGACCGTCCGTTCGGACAGCCCCTTGGCCCGGGCGGTGCGCACGTAGTCCTGTCGGATCACCTCCAGCATGCTGGCCCGGGTGTAGCGGGTGAGGACGGCCATGGAGAGGAACGAGAGGACCAGCACCGGGAGGACCATGTACCGGAGGCGGTCGGCAAGCTCAGGCCACCCTTCTGGTACCCCCGGGGTCCCGAATCCGCCGGGCGGGAGAAGGTGCAACTTCACGGCGAAGAGGTAGATCAGCATGATGCCGAACCAGAATGCGGGGATGGAGACCCCGAAGAAGGCGAAGAAGGTGGCGGCGTAGTCCACCGGGGAGTACTGGTGGAGGGCGGAATAGACCCCGATGGGGACCGCCACGGCCACGGCCAGAAGGAACGAGGGGATGGTCAGCCACAGGGAGTTCCCCAGCCGCTCCAGAACGAGTTCCAGCACCGGCACCTTGTAGGTGCGGGAGTACCCGAAGTCCCCGTGCAGGGCGGCCCGGAGCCACTTCAGGTACCGGATGTGGAGTGGGTCATCCAGGCCGTAGATCTTGCGCAACAGCCGGATGTCCTCCGCCCGCACCTTGGGGTTCCCGGCCAGCAACAGGTCCGTGGGGTCTCCAGGGGCTGCCACCAGCACGAGGAAGAGAATACAGGAGATCCCAAACAGGAGCGGGATCATCTGGAGCAGCCGACGGGCCAGGTACCGCGCCATCTGCTCCTACAACCCCCTACTTCAGCCCCTCCCCGGGATCTCCTGCCCTCCTCCGGCTCTTACTGAGCCCACGCCCAGTTCGTCACGTTCCAGGTGATGGGCGAGTCCGCGCCCGTGGGCCGGAGGTTCCGCATCCGTGCCTTCCACCCCACGTAGTCTGCCCGGAAGTAGAGGGGGATCACGGGCATCTCCTCCGCGTAGATCTCCTGGAACCGGCGCAGCATCTGGGCCCGCTTGGCCTCGTCCAGCTCCTCCGGCACCGCATGGCACAGCCGGGTGACCTCGTCGTTCTTCCAGCCCGTGTAGTTCTGGCCGCTGGGCGGGAGGGTGTCCCCCGTGAAGATCCCCTCGCAGTCCGAGATGGGGTTGAAGACCCAGGCGTACATGGCCATCTCGAACCTCCGGCTCGGGAGGGTCTCCCCGAAGTAGACCCGCGCCGGCTGGTTCTGAATGCGGATCTCCACCCCGATCTCCCGAAGCTGCTGCTGGATGATCTGCTGGACCGCCTCCCGGGTGCGGTTCCCCGCGGTGGTCATGAAGGTGAGGGACAGCCGCTGGCCGTCCTTTACCAGGATCCCGTCCGGGCCAGGCCGGTACCCCGCTTCCGCCAGCAGCTGCCGGGCACGGGCGGGGTCGTACGAGTACTTCTTGATGTTCGGGTTGTAGCCGTAGTGCTTGGGCGGGAAGGGGCCGTGGGAGACGGGTTGCTTACCCTCGAAGAGCTGCTGTACGATGAGCTCCCGGTTGATCCCGTACACGAGGGCCTGCCGCACCCGCTTGTCCCGTAAGTGTACGTTGTCCACGTTGAGGTCGATGTGCTCCCACACGAGCCCCGGCTCCGCCCGCAGCATCCACTCCCGCCCGAGCCGTCCCTCCCGCTGCAGCCGCTTCTCGAGCTCTAGACCCTGGAGGAAGGGGATGGCGGTCTCGTCGAAGACGTCCACCGTCCCCGCCAGCACGTTGGCCACCTGGGTGTTCGTGTCCGGCACGAACCGGAACACGATGCGCCGGATCTGCGCCCGGGTGCGGAGGGAGCCGCCTGCGGCTCCGTAGGGGAACCCGTCCCACCGTTCCAGGGTGATGGAGGAGCCCTTCCGCCACTCGACCACCCGGTAGGGTCCGGTCCCCACCGTCTGCTCCGACGTACCCCATGGGTTCTGGGGGAGCTTACTGGGATCCCGCTGGTAGGCGGGGCCGAGGATGTGACGGGGCAGGTACCCGACCCCGTTCACCGTGAGGTTCGCGAAGGCGTACCTCCGCTTCCACTGGACCACCAGGGTGTAAGGGTTCGGGGCCAGGATATTCTCCACCCGCTCGGAGACGTCCCGGCCCGCGGAGGGAAAGCGCGGGTTCATGTTCACCCGCCAGGCGAAGATGAAGTCCTCTGCGGTGAGGGGCCTCCCGTCCTGCCACCGCAGGCCCCGCCGGAGCCGCCAGGTAACCTGCATCTTGTTGTTCGGCAAGAGCTTCCAGTCCCCGTCCTTGAGGCTCGGCAGCTTCTCCACGGCCACGGGCTGCCACTTCCACTCGTCCGTGAGCTCCACCACGGGGACAAAGAGCGGGGCGGCAACCATGGTGCCCACGAACATGGTGCACCCGTCGCAAAAGAGCATGCCGATGTTCGCGGGCTCCTGCTGGGTCCCCACCACCACCGTGTCCGGCGCCACCGCGGGCCGCACCACGGGGGCCGCAAGCCCAAGGGCCGGCAGGACGAGCGCCAAGCCGACCGCGAAGATCTGCCATCGGTACCGCATCGGGATCCCCCCTCTCAGCTGACGTCCTCCTCCGAAGACTTCACGATGGACCGGAGGAAGGCGGCGTTGTTGGGCGTCCGGCGCATCCGGTCCAGGATGAGCTCCGTCATGGCCACGGTGTCCAGCTGCTCCAGCGACTTGCGCAACACCCACACCTTCCGCAGCTCCTCCTCCGTCAACAGCAGCTCCTCCCGTCGCGTCCCGGAGGCCTTGATGTCGATGGCGGGGAAGGTGCGGCGCTCCTGGAGCTTGCGGCTGAGGTGCAGCTCCATGTTCCCGGTCCCCTTGAACTCCTCGTAGATGACGTCATCCATGCGGCTCCCGGTGTCCACCAGGGCCGTCGCCACGATGGTGAGGCTCCCACCCTCCTCGATCTTCCGGGCAGCCCCGAAGAACCGCTTCGGTCGGTGCAGGGCCGCGGGATCGAGTCCCCCCGTGAGGGTTCGGCCGGAGGGGGGGATCACCAGGTTGTTGGCCCGGGCAAACCGCGTGAGGCTATCGAGGAGGATCACCACGTCGCGCTTCCCCTCCACCAGCCGCTTAGCCCGCTCCAGGACCAGGTCCGCCACCTGGATGTGCTCCTCCGGCGGACGGTCGAAGGTGCTCGCGATCACCTCCGCCTCCACGGACCGCCGCATGTCCGTGACCTCCTCCGGCCGCTCGTCGAGGAGGAGCACCATGAGGTAGACCTCGGGGTGGTTGGCGACGATGGCCTGCCCGATCTTCTTCAGGAAGGTGGTCTTCCCGGCCTTGGGCGGGGAGACGATCATGGCCCGCTGGCCCTTCCCGATGGGCGCAAAGAGGTCCACGACCCGGGTGGTGAGGTCCCCCTGGTACTCCAGCTTGAACCGCTCGTAGGGGAAGACGGGGGTGAGCTGGTCGAAGTGGGGCCGGTTGCGGGCCTGCTCGGGATCCATCCCGTTCACGGCCTCCACCCGCAGCAGCGCGTAATACTTCTCGTTGTCCTTGGGCGGCCGCACCTGTCCCAGAACCTCGTCCCCTACCCGCAGCCCGAACCGCTTGATCTGGGAGGGAGAGACGTAGATGTCTTCCGGGCTCGGCAGGTACCCGTGGGTTCGCAGGAAGCCGTACCCCTCCGGCATCACCTCCAGGATTCCGGACCGGAACATCAGGCCCTGCTGCTCCGTGTGGACCTGGAGGATGCGCATGATGAGCTCCTGCTTCCGGTACCGCCGGTAGTTGGGGATGTTGAGCTCCCGGGCGATCTCCTGAAGCTCGCTCAGGTTCTTCTGTCCGAGTTCTGCGAGGGACAGTGCCAAGTGTACGCCACCTCCATTCGGGGGACGCGCCTCGGCCGCCGCGTTGCGCTCCGACGGGACGTCCTCAACTTTGGGATGATCCGAATCAAAGCCGGTCACTGCAGAAACCACGCTCCCATCCGGGGTTAAGCCCTTATGGCCCCCGTGCCTCGATGTACGTTACCTCCCCCACCTCGCCGAGCATCAGGAGCGCCACCTCGTCCCCCGCCTTCAGGTCCCGCAGGTCCGCAGGCCGGTCGTTCCGGTAGACGGCCACGAGGGGAGCGACGCGGAAGCTACGGACGAGCGAGCCGTCGGCGATCTGCAGGATCACGGGGCTACCCCCCTGGATCGCGCGCAGCCGCCCCCGAACAAAATTATACCGGCCCAGAAGGTTCATGATGGCATCTAGGGCCACCGCGGCGTCCAGCCGGGTGGCCGGGGCGTTGGGTCGGATCCGGCCCTCGAGGGGACGCAGGATCCCCCGTTCCAGGGCGAGGGCCACCTACCCCCGGTGCTCCGGCCGTACCTCGCCGCTATCAGGCGCCTGGAGGGGGTTCCCCCGCTTGCTGAGCGCCTCCTGGTCCAGGCCCGCGGCCCGCGCCACCAACTCCGCCATCTCCGCCCGGCTCAGGGCGGAGCGGGGCCGGAAGGTGTTGTCCGGGTAAGCGGTGATGAACCCCTTACTGAAGAAGATGGTCGCGGACATGGGATTGGTGCGGGTGGTCACGATCCCGATGAGCTCGTATCGGCCGGGCGGGACCGGCCGGTCGTTCTGGTCCACTTGGTTCCACCCCGGGCTCTCCCCGACCGTGATCTGCTGGTTGGCCTCCACCTTGAGCTTCAGGCCCTGGAGGGAGAAGGCACGCCCGAGCGACCAGCGGGCCACTTCCGCTCCGTCCTGGCGTCGGATTACGAAATCGTAGGTCTGGGCCGTGGCGAACTCCAGCTCCACCGGCCGGGAGCCCACGTTCCGCACGAGGAGCTTGAGGGGAACGGGTTCTCCCGGCCCGTAGGTTCCCTTCGCCGTCTCCAGGATCACCTCCAGGGTCTGGTACCGGCGCACGGCCCGCAGCCGGTCTACGGTCCCGGAGTTCGCCAAGGCCGCGAGCAACCCTCTCGCCTCCCGTGGGATCTCCCCGAGATCCCGGTAGTCCGGCAGGAGCCGCTCGTCCACCTCCTTGAGGCCCACGGCCCGGGCGAGGCTGAGGGCGAACTCCAGGCGGGTGATGGGGTCTAGGGGCCGGAAGCGGCGGTCCGGGGGGATCTCGAACACCCCTCGGGCCGCGAGCTTATCGAGCATCCGCTGCTCAGATCCGGTCACGTCCGTGTAGAGCTGGGCAGAGCCCACGGAGGCAACTCCAATCATGAGCACGAGGCTACTGAACCACGCCACAGGCCGGTGCATGGGGTTCCTCCTCGAACGGGCCACTTGAAACCCTACGGAGTCTGGGCGGACGGCTCGCGCGGTGCTCGCAGGGCCTCGAGTTCCGCGGTCAGCTGCCGGATCCGATTTTCCAGTTCGTCCGCCTGCCGACAGAGGAATACGAGCTCGGGGTCCGTAAGGGTTCCTGCCCTCTGCCGCAGGAGGACCTGTTGACCGATGGCCTTCAATTGATCCCCGAGCTGGGCCTGGAGGGTACCGAGCTCCAGCTGCACCCGGACGAGGCGGGCCCACCGCTCCGACTCCCTGGCCACATTCACAGCACCCTCCCGGACGGACCGGACGAGGCGCTCGAAGAGCTCCCGAGCCATCACCATTTCGCTGGGATTATACCACTGGTTTGCGGGGGTTTGTCTGGGGTCTGTGGGTCTGCTACCATGGCCGGCGATGGTGGACCTGAAGGCGCAGCTGATCCAGGCGATCCGCGAGGCGGTGGCCGCGATGGGCATAGAACCGCCGGAAGTTCAGGTGCAGCCAACCCCTCCCGAGGTCACGGGGGAGTACGGGACGCCGGTGGCCTTCCAGCTGGCCCGAGTCCTGCGCAGACCTCCCGCCGTCATCGCCGCGGAGTTGGCCTCCCGGATCGTGCCTCCCGAGGGCGTGCATCAGGTGCTGGCCGTGGGCGGGTACGTGAACTTCGCGTACGACCCCGCCTTCCTCGTCCGGTCTGCCCTCACTCCCCTCGCCCCCTTCCCGCGCCGGCCCGGCAAGGTGCTGGTGGAGCACACCGCGGTCAACCCCAATAAGGAACTCCACGTGGGGCATCTCCGCAACCTCTGCCTGGGGGATGCCATAAGCCGCATCCTGGCGTACACGGGCCACGAGGTGGAGGTGGTGAACTACATCGATGACACGGGCCGGCAGGTGGCGGAGACCCTCTTTGCCCTGGAGCACTACGGCCTGCACTACGACGGGTCCTGGAAGTACGACCACTGGGTAGGCGAGGCGTACGTCCGGCTGCACCAGGAACTCGAGGATCCCGTCCGCCGGGCGGAGCTGGAGCCCAAGATCCGGGCTCAGCTGCACCGGCTGGAGGCGGGGGAGCTGCGGACGGAGGTGGAGCGCATCCTCCGCGCGCAGCTCGAGACCATGTGGCGGCTCGGCGCGGAGTACGACGTGCTGGTGTGGGAATCCGACCTCGTGCGGGCCGGGCTCCTGCAACAGGCCCTGGAGCTACTCCGCCGTAGCCCCTACGTGTTCCAACCCGTGGAGGGGAAGTACGCGGGAGCCCTCGTGTTGGACACCTCCCCCTTCGTGCAGGGCCTGGAAGACCCGTACCTCGTGCTGGTCCGGTCCGACGGCACTGCCACGTACACCGCCAAGGACATCGCCCTTCAGTTCTGGAAGGTGGGGCTGCTGCGGGGGCTACGGTTTGTGCCCTTCGACCGCCAGCCCTCGGGCAAACTGCTCTACACCTCCCACCCCGAGGGCGAGCCGGACCTGCCCTTCGGAGGGGCCCAGGAGACCATCAACGTCATCGACGTGCGTCAGAGCTACCCGCAGCTGGTGGTGCGCACCTCCCTCGCGGTGGCAGGGCACCCAGAGCTCGCGGACCGGACGTTCCACCTGGCCTATGAAACCGTACTCCTGGAAGGCCGGCCCATCTCCGGCCGGAAGGGGCATACGGTCTCCGTGGACGAGGTGCTGGAAGAGGCCGTGGCCCGGGCCCGGGCCATCATCGCGGAGAAGAACCCCGACCACCCGGACCCTGAGGCTGCGGCGGAGATGGTGGGCGTCGGGGCGGTGCGGTTCGCCATGGTGAAGACCGAACCCCGCAAGCAGATCGACTTCCGGTGGGAGCAGGCCCTCTCCTTCGAGGGGGACTCCGGCCCCTATGTCCAGTACGCCCACGCCCGAGCCTGCTCCATCCTCCGAAAAGCCCAGGAGGCCGGCCTCACGGAGGAGGGGGCGGATTTCGAACGGATCACCCCCTACGAGCCGGACCTCGCGAAGGTGCTGCTGAACTTCCCGGAGGCGGTTCGGAGTGCCGCCCTCGAGCGTACACCCCACCTCCTGGCCCAGTACCTGTTAGACCTCGCGGCCGCCTGGAACGCCTACTACAACGCCCGCAACCCAGACGGATCGCCCGCGACTTCCGTGCTCCAGGCCCCGCCGGGCCTGCGGGAGGTACGGCTCGCCCTCGTGCGCCAGGTCCGGGATGTCCTGCGTACGGGTCTAGGGCTCCTCGGCATTCCCGCGCCTGAGGAGATGTAGGCCTTAGCGCGGGGGCCGTTGGCCCAGCCGGGCCCGCAGCTGGATCCGCTGACCGCCCCGCACCACGGTAACCGTGACCACGTCCCCTACCTTGCGCCGGAGGATCTCCGCCTGCAGATCTGCGCCATTCTCGATGCGGCGGCCGTCGATCTGCACGATGATGTCGAGCGGCCGGATTCCGGCGGCTTCCGCGCCGCTGTTAGGTACTACCTCCACCACCAGAGCCCCGTAGCTCACAGGTAGACCATATTGGGCCGCGATCTCCGGGGTGATGTCCTGGGTCGCCACCCCTAAGAAGGGCCGCTGGACGGTCCCCGTGCGGATCAGCTGCTCCATGATCGTGCGGGCCACGGAAGAGGGGATGGCGAACCCGATCCCCTGGGCCTGGGGGATGATGGCGGTGTTGATCCCGATCACCTGCCCGGCGCTGTTCACCAAAGCCCCGCCGCTATTGCCGGGGTTAATGGCCGCGTCCGTCTGGATCATGTTGTCAAACCGGACGCCGCTGGTCGGATCGCTGATCTGCCGGTTGAGGGCGCTGATGACGCCTACGGTGACCGTGCTCCCCAGCCCAAAGGGGTTCCCGATGGCGATGGCCAGCTGCCCCACCCGCAGCCGGCTTGAATCCCCCAGCTCCGCGGCCGGAAGCCGTCGGTTCCGGGGATCCACCTTGATCACCGCCAGATCCGAGAGGGGGTCAGTCCCCACCACCCGGCCCTCCAGCTCCGTGCCGTCGAGGAGCTTCACCCGGATCTGGGTGGCGTTCTCGATCACGTGGTTGTTGGTGAGGATGTAGCCGTCCGGGCTCACGATCACCCCGGATCCCGCACCCCGCTGCGGGAAGAGCTGCCCGAAAAATCCCTGGGCAAAGCCCAGCGTGTTGATGTTCACCACGCTGGGCTGAACTTTCTCCACCACCTGGATGATGACGGACTCCTCGTACACGACCCGGAGGGTTCCGCCTGCAGCCGGCGCGGCGGTCGTAGGGGCAGGTGCCGGCATCGCCGGCCTCCCTTCCACCAGACGCGGCACGAGGTATCCGCCCGCGGCCCCACTGAGGAAGGCCAACAGGACCACCAGGACGATCGCCCCCGCGCTCAGGCCCCGCCGGGAAGGCGGGGAAGGCAACCCCGTGGGGGTCCCATAGATCCAGTCCGTAGGCGTGGCCATAGCAATCACCCTCGTGGTCTTTCTTCGCGCCTTTCCATGATGGCACGCACGAGGACCCCTGTCATGTTCCCCAGTTGACGGCCGGATTCCGGCCTGCTAGGTTGAAATCATGATATTTTAATCTGGTGATTTTCTGATGCTCGTCGCCCGACCTCAGGCCACAGCTTTAAAGGCGAAGCTGTTCCGAGGGCTGGGGGATCCCTCGCGCCTGTCGATTCTGGAGGCCCTACGGGATGGCCCCAGGACGGTGACCGAGCTCGTGGCCGCCACGGGACTCGGGCAGTCCAACGTCAGCAACCACCTGGGGTGCCTGGTGGACTGCGGCCTCGTGGTCCGGGAACCCCGGGGCCGCTACACCCGATACCGACTGAGCGACGAACGAATCCACACCCTCCTGCGCCTGGCCGAGGAGGTCCTCGCGGAGGTGGCCCGGGGGGTGTACGAGTGCACCCGCTACCCTCTTGAGCCCTGACGCCGCGGTGGAGACCCGCAGGATCTTGAGCGTGCTCGGCGCCCTGTTGGGCCTCGTGGCCGTCGTCGTCGCGGGGGAGCTTGTAGGAGCCTTCCACGCGCTCGAGGGCCGGGTCCCCTGGCCTGTTTGGACCGCCGCGATCCTGGCCGCGGGATTTCCCGCCTTGTTGGGGGTGGTGCGCGCCGCCCTGCGGCGCCGGATCACCCCTCATACCCTCATGACGGCCGGTGCGCTGGCCGCGGCCACAGTTGGGGAGTGGTCTACGGCCTTCCTCCTGGCGCTCTTCATGCGGATCGGGGAGGCGGTGGAACGGTTCACGGCCGAGCACGCCCGCGCTGCCCTCCGATCCCTCGTAAAGCTCCGGCCCGAGAGGGGTCGCGTGGCCCGCGGGTGCGAGGAGGTGGAGGTCCCCGTGGAGGAGATCCGGCCGGGTGAGGTGGTGGTGGTCCGGCCCGGGGAGCGGATCCCGGTAGACGGTGTGGTCCTGGAGGGGTATGCCGTCGTGGACCAGAGCGCCATGACCGGGGAGGCGGTGCCGGTGGAAGTAGGGCCCGGGGATCGGGTGCTGGCCACCACCATTGCCCTGATGGGGAGCCTCCGCCTCCGGGCCACCCAGGTGGGCCAAGCCACCGCCTTTGGCCGCCTCCTCCACCTGATCGAGCAGGCCGAGACGTACCGGCCTCAGGTGCAGCGGATCGCAGACCGCTTCAGCGCCTTCTACCTGCCCCTGGTGGCCGCGGTAGGCCTCAGTACCCTCCTCGTCCGCCGGGATCCGCTCGCCATGGCCGCGGTGTTTGCCGTGGCCTGCTCCTGTGCGTTTGCCCTCGCCACGCCTGTCGCCCTCTTGGCGGCCGTGGGGGCTGCGGCGCGTCAGGGGATCCTCATCAAGGGCGGGCGGTTCTTGGAAGCCCTGGCCCGGGCAGACGTGCTCCTGGTGGACAAAACGGGAACCCTCACGCGAGGCCACCTCCGGATCACGGACGTCGTACCGCTGAACAGGTGGCGGAAGGAGCAGGTTCTCGAACTGGCTAGTAGCGCGGAGCGGTACTCCGAGCACCCCATCGCCGACGCCATCCTCCGGGCGGCGTCCGGTCTTGCGGTACCCGATCCGCAGGACTTCCGGGCCCTCCCCGGAATCGGGGTCCAGGCCCGGGTAGACGGGCACGAGGTCACCGTAGGGACCCCGCGCCTCGTCTCGGATCCGGAGGTGCAGGAGCAGGTACAGCGCCTCTCTGAGGCGGGGAAGACCGTCCTGTGCGTGCTGCGGGACCAAGAGCCGATCGGGCTTCTGGCCGCCTCGGATGAGCTCCGACCAGAGGCCGCCCAAGCCCTCGCGGCGCTCCGGGAGCTCGGCCTGGCCACCATCGAGCTCCTGACCGGCGACCGACCGGAAGCAGCCGCCTCCGTGGCCCGTGCCCTCGGCATCTCCTATCGGGCCGGCCTTCTTCCTGAGGACAAGATCGCGGCGGTGCGGGACTACCAGGCGCGGGGCCACGTCGTGGTAATGGTGGGGGATGGGGTCAACGACGCCCCGGCCCTCGCCCAGGCGGACGTCGGCATCGCCATGGGCGGCGGGACGGACGTGGCCCTGGAGGCGGGACATATCGCCCTGCTCCGGGACGACTGGCATCTCCTGCCGGAGGCCGTCCGCCTCGCCCGCCGCACGGTGCGGGTGATCCGGACGAACCTCGTGTTCACCGCCCTCTACAACCTCCTGGGCCTTTCCCTCGCGGCCCTGGGTTACCTCCCGCCGGTGCTCGCCGCCGCAGCTCAGGTGTTTCCGGACGTGGGCATCCTCCTCAACAGCGCGCGGATCCTACGGCGCTAGCCCCTTGCCCAAAGGCCCCTAAGGTGTCAGGCTGACGCTAGGTCCCTCTCCGGGGGAAGGTGCCATGTGGGAGTGGATCCGACGGCCGAAGTACGAGGCGAGTTCCCGCCGGGACATCCCCCCAGGCCTGTGGGTGAAGTGCCCGGGGTGCAACCGGCCCGTTTACCGGAAGGAGCTCGAGCGCAACCTCAAGGTGTGCCCCCGGTGCGGCCACCACCACCGCATGAGCGCTCCCGAGCGCCTGCGGCTGCTTGTGGACGAGGGGTCCTTTGAGGAGTGGGACGCGGCGCTGGGCTCCACCGACCCCCTCGAGTTCCCCGGGTACGCAGACCGGTACGAGGAGGCGGTGCGGCGTACGGGCCGACGGGAGGCCGTGATCTGTGGGGAAGGGACAATCCACGGGATGCGCACGGCCCTCGTGATCATGGACTTCGAGTTCCTGGGCGGGAGCATGGGGTCCGGGGTGGGCGAGAAGATCGCCCGGGCCTTCGAGCGGGCGGTGGAGCGGGAGCTCCCCATGGTGGCCTGCAGCGCGAGCGGCGGGGCCCGCATGCAGGAAGGGGTGCTGTCCCTCGTGCAGATGGTCAAGACCACCGCGGCCGTGGCCCGCCTGCACGAGGCACACCTCCCCTACCTCTCCATCCTGTGCGACCCCACCACGGGTGGGGTGGCGGCCTCCTTTGCCATGCTGGGGGACGTGCACATCGCGGAACCCGGCGCCCTCATCGGGTTCGCGGGGCCGCGGGTGATCGAGCAGACCATGCACCAGAAGCTTCCGGAGGGTTTCCAGACCGCGGAGTTCCTGCTCCGGCACGGGATGATCGACCTCATCGTGCCCCGCCATCAGCTCAAGGACACCGTGGCCCGGATCCTGCGGCTGCTCGGGTGCAAAGCCGGAGTGCCCGTCAATGGGCATACCGCCACCGATTGAGCCTCGCCCCTCGCCCTGGGAGATCGTGCAGCTGGCCCGGCATCCCCAGCGGCCCAAGCTGGACGACTACCTGGAGGCCCTCTTCACGGAGGTCACGGAGCTCCACGGGGACCGCCTCTTCGGGGACGACCCTGCCATGTTCTGCGGCCTCGCCCGGTTCGAAGGGGAGCCCGTGGTGGTCCTCGGGCACCGGAAGGGCCGCCAGACCAAGGAGAACCTGGAGCGCCGGTGGGGCATGCCGAACCCAGAGGGCTTCCGGAAGGCCATGCGGGTCATGCGCCTGGCGGAAAAGCGGGGCCTCGCGGTGGTCTCCTTCGTAGACACCCCCGCGGCCTATCCCGGGGTGGAGGCGGAGGAGCGGGGTCAGGCGGAGGCCATCGCCCGCTCCATCCTCACCATGGTCCGGCTACGTACGCCCATCGCGGTGGTGGTGACGGGGGAAGGAGGAAGCGGAGGGGCTTTGGGCATCGCCGTGGGGGACCGGATCCTCATGATGGCGTATGCCATCTACTCCGTGATCCCGCCCGAAGGGTGCGCAGCGATCCTCTGGCGGGACGCGGCCCGGAAGGAGGAGGCCGCCAGGGCCTTGAAGCTCACCGCCTGGGACCTGCAGCAGCTCGGGGTCGTGGACGAGGTGATCCCGGAACCTCCGGGTGGCGCGCAGGAGGCCCCGCAGCAGGCCTTCGCCGCGGTCCGGGAGGCCCTGCGGCGAACCCTGCAGGAGTTGCGGACAGTCCCGGTTGACGAGCTGCTCCCAAGACGCTACGCGAAGTACCGGAGCCTGGGCCGGTTCATGGAGGGGGCGGATGGACCGTGAGGGATCGCTGAACGTCGAGGAGATCCGGGAGCTCGTGCGGATCGTGAGCGAGGCGGACATCGCGGAGCTGGAGATCGAAACCGGGACGCTCCGGGTGGCCATCCGCAAGGGCCGGCAGAACGCCACCTCCCCTCCCCCCGCTCCTGCGGCCCCGGCCCAGTCTCCTGCGGAGGCCCACCCGGAACCCACCCCGCCCCGATGGATCCCCGTCACCGCCCCAATGGTGGGCACCTTCTACCGGGCGCCGGCGCCCGATGCGCCGCCCTTCGTGAGCGAGGGCGACCGGGTGAGTGCGGGTCAGACCGTGTGCATCATCGAGGCCATGAAGATGTTCAACGAGATCCCCGCGGAAGTCACGGGCCGGGTGGTCCGCATCCTCGTGGAGAACGGCGCCCCCGTGGAGTACGGGCAGCCCCTTATGCTCATCGAACCGGAGACCTGAGGGATGATCCGGAAGGTCCTCATCGCGAACCGCGGAGAGATCGCGGTGCGCGTCATCCGAGCATGCCGGGAGCTTGGAATTCGCACCGTGGCCGTGTACTCCGAGGCGGACCGCGACGCCCTGCACATACGCTTGGCAGACGAGGCTTTCTGCATCGGGCCACCGCCCGCAGCCGAGAGCTACCTCAACATCCCCAACATCCTCAGCACCGCGGAGATCACGGGGGCGGAGGCCATCCACCCCGGGTATGGGTTCCTCGCGGAGAACCCGCACTTCGCGGAGATCTGCCGGGAGGCCGGGATCGTCTTCATCGGGCCGACCCCGGAGGCCATCGAGGCCATGGGCAACAAGGCCCGGGCCCGGGAGATCGCCCAGAAGGCGGGGATCCCCGTGGTCCCCGGAAGCCAGGGCCCCGTGCGGACCTTGGAGGAGGCCCTCGCGGTGGCCGACCGCGTGGGGTATCCCCTCCTCATCAAGGCCTCCGCGGGCGGGGGAGGCCGGGGCATGCGGGTGGTGCACTCCCGAGAGGAGCTTAGCCGGGCCATCGCGATGGCCCAGCGGGAGGCGGAAGCCGCTTTTGGCTCCGGCGAGGTGTACCTCGAGAAGTACCTGGAGGAGCCCCGACACGTCGAAGTACAGGTCCTGGCGGACACCCGGGGCAACGTGGTGCACCTGGGGGAGCGGGAGTGCAGCATCCAGCGCCGACACCAGAAGCTGCTGGAGGAAGCCCCTGCGCCCGGCCTCTCCCCGCGCCTGCGAACAAACCTCCACCGGGCCGCCATCCGGCTCGCGCAGGCCATCCGCTACACGAGCGCGGGAACCGTGGAGTTCCTGGTGGACCGGGAGGAGAACTTCTACTTCATGGAGATGAACACCCGCATTCAGGTCGAGCATCCCGTGACGGAGATGATCACGGGCCTCGACCTCGTACGGGAGCAGATCCGGATCGCCGCGGGCGGGCGGCTCAGCTTCTCCCAGCGGGAGGTGGAGTTCCGGGGACACGCCATCGAGTGCCGGATCAACGCGGAGGACCCTGCCCACGACTTCCGCCCCAGCCCCGGCACCGTCCGCGCCTTCGTACCGCCCGGTGGCCCTGGGATCCGGGTGGACACCCATGTCTATGCGGGGTACACCATCCCGCCGTATTATGATTCCCTGGTGGCGAAGGTGATCGCGTGGGGGCGCGACCGGGCGGAGGCCATCGCCCGGATGGACCGGGCCCTGCGGGAGTTCGAGATCGTGGGCATCCGGACTACCATTCCCTTCCACCGGTTGGTCCTAGAGAACGCGTTCTTCCGCCGCGGCGAGGTCTACACGAACTTCGTCCAGCGTCGGATGGACCTCAGCGCCCTCCCTCGGTAGGATTGGCGGATATAGAAGGAGGCAGGGACATGGAGCGGGTCGAGGAACGGGTGGCGGTCGAACGGATGCTGGACTGGTACCGCCGCATGGTGTTCGTGCGGCTCTTTGAGGAGCAGACGGAGCGCAGCTTCCGGCGGGGCAAGATCGGCGGTTACCTCCATGTGTACATCGGTCAGGAAGCGGTCGCCACGGGGTTCCTGGACGCCATCCGACCGGACGACATCTTCTTTGCGAGCTACCGGGACCACGCCTACGCCCTCCTGCGGGGGACGGATCCTCGGGCCGTGATGGCGGAGCTGTACGGCAAGCGGACAGGAGTGGCGAAGGGAAAGGGCGGGTCCATGCACCTCTTCGACGTGGACCGGGGGTTCTACGGAGGCTACGGGATCGTAGTAGGGCATCTTCCCCTCGCGGTGGGCGCCGCCTACACCCTTCGCTATCTGGGAACAGATCGGATCTGCCTGTGCTTTTTTGGGGACGGGGCGATGAACTCCGGAGCCTTCCATGAGGCCGCGAACTTGGCGGGCCTGTGGGGCCGGGAGGGCATGTGCCCTGTAATATTTGTCCTCGAGAACAACCAGTACGGCATGGGGACCTCCGTGGAGCGGGCCTCTGCAGTGCCCCAGCTCGCCCGGCGCTTCGATGCCTACGCCATCCCCAACGAGCAATGCGACGGCATGGACGTGGTGGCGGTGTACGAGGTGGCCCGGCGGGTGGTGGAGGAGGTCCGGCGCACCGGACGCCCATACGCGGTGGAGG
>FWWL01003565.1_pt1 | contig 28132 bp, 28 predicted proteins | sample 2228331 | NCBI WGS metagenome assembly FWWL01 (sample SAMEA103939775, study PRJEB20133) | metagenome
CGTATAATGCGGATATCTTGGGCAGATATCAAAAAGCCACCAGAAGCAGTAAACGTCCAGTTCGGCGGAAGGATTATAGGCGTGGTGGATACCGAAGAGGGCATGCTTCTCATCCTTGACTTTGAGGGAATCTTGAGCGATATGGGACTTCTGAAGATATTCGGGCTTGAAGAGGCTAAGGAAATAGCGGAGCATGAAACCAAACACTACACCATACTTTTGGCGGAAGACTCTGCTGTGGCGCGTAGGATAATAACGGAAATACTGGAGAGCGCAGGACACAAGGTGATAGCTTGTGAAGATGGGAAGATGGCTTGGGATAAGCTTAACGAGCTTCTCCAAAAAGCACAATTGGAAAACAAAAACATAAAGGACTACATACAATTAGTCTTTACAGACATAGAGATGCCCCAGATGGATGGACTCACCCTCACAAGGCTCATAAAGGAGTCTCCAGGGCTTATGCACTTGCCGGTCATAGTAAACACCACCCTTTCAGATGAAGCCAATAGGCAAAAGGCCCTTATGGTGGGAGCAGATGCTTATTTGGTGAAGTTTGATGCCAAGGAGATGTTAACCCTTGTGGATAAGGTGGGAGGAAAGCGATGATACCAGAGGAAATGAGAGAGATATTTGAGGAGTTTGTGGTTGAAGCCAAGGAGCACCTGGACAACCTGGAACAGAGACTCTTAGAGATGGAGAGGGGTGCTTTGGATGAGTCTACGCTGAACTCCGCCTTTAGGAGCATGCATACTATAAAAGGCGGTGCAGGTTTTCTGGGGCTTGACCCTATTGTGGAAACGGCTCACGCGGCGGAAGATGTACTGGGAATGCTCAAAAGCGGTAACCTGTCCTTCTCTCCAGAAGTAGGCGACCTTATACTCAAAGCCATAGACTTCATAAGGTCTGCCATAGACATCCTATCAAGCGGTGGGACGCCCGCGGTAGACACGGAGCTCTTAGAGGAGCTCAAGGCTGTAGCGAGCGGTAAGCCCATTGCCAAAGAACAGGAAAAGAAAAAATCCCTGGAAGAACTTCTGGACGAATACGGCTTTGCGCACCTAAAGGGTAAACCCATAGAAGACATATTGGAAGAGCTGGTACTGCTCCCACCCGATAAAAGACCCGAGGAGATAGTAAAAGCTATAGAAGAGATAGTCCATCCAGAGCCAGGAAGCATAAGCATAGCCGAGGAAGTGGAGCAAGAAGCTAACCAGATGATGGTAAAGTACGCAAATATAGGGCTTTTGGGTGAAGAGGTGGAACATGCGGTAGAATCCGTTCTGGAAGGACCTCCTACTCAGAAAGCCCCCGAGAAGCCTAAAGAAACCAAACCCAAAAAGGAAGCAAAAGAGGAAGAGGGTGAAAAGATACTCAGGATAGATGTTAACAAGATAGAGGCCCTCATGAACTTGGTGGGTGAGCTGGTGCTTGAAAGGAACAGACTTTTAAAGTCGGTGGATGTTTTGTCTGAAGAGCATGCATCCAAAGTTACTGAAGAGCTTGAATCTATAGTGTCATCCATAGACCGTATAGTAGGCGACTTACAGATAGCGGTTATGAAAACACGTATGCAACCGGTTAAAAAGCTCTTCCAGAAATTCCCTAGGGTTGTGAGAGACCTTTCACGCCTGTTGGGTAAGGAAGTGGAGCTTGTATTAGAGGGTGAGGACACGGAGATGGATAAGAGCCTAATGGAGAAACTGGAAGACCCTCTCATACACCTACTCAGAAACTCCATAGACCATGGAATAGAACCGCCCGAGGAAAGGGAGAGGTTGGGTAAAAAGCGTGTAGGAACCATTACCCTTAAGGCTTACTACCAAGGTGACAGGGTTTTCATATCGGTGGAGGACGACGGAAGGGGTATAGACATAGAGAAGGTGAAACAGAAAGCTCTAGAAAAGGGGCTTGTGTCCAAAGAGTCCTTGGAAAAGATGACCCAGAAAGAGGTATTGGCGCTCATATTCAACCCAGGATTTTCTACGGCGGAAAGGATATCGGAGGTGTCGGGCAGAGGAGTGGGTATGGACGTGGTCATGAACACCGTTATGTCTTTCAGGGGTATGGTGGACGTGTGGAGTGAAAAAGGCAAAGGCACACGGGTGGTTATGAGCTTTCCCCTAACGGTAGGTATAATAAAGTCTCTTATAGTCAAGCTGGGAAGCAGGCTCTTTGCCATACCCATATACTCCGTGGTGGAGATAGTAAGTGGGGACGAGGCTCAGGTTATGGACCTTTCGGGTGAGGATGTGTTGGTGCTCAGGGGCTCCACCATACCCCTCTTGCACCTGGGCGAGGTGCTCAACGTACCTCAAGAGAAGATAGGTTATGTAGTTGTATGTATGCTGGGCAATAGAAAGGTGGCTCTAACAGTGGACGATATGATGGGGGATGAAGAGGTGGTGATAAAACCCTTGGGTAAGATATTTGGAGACATAGAGGGCATATCCGGTGCCACCATAACGGGAGATGGGAGCATAGTCCTCATCTTAGACCCCGTGGGTCTTCTCAGAAGGGTGGTCAGTGGTGTAAGTATAGAGATGGTTTAATACAGGGAGGTTGCCAATGGCGGATTTGATACTTACGCAGAAGGTCAAGGGCATAGAGAAAGTAAAGAAATATCTTGAATTTTTGGGCTTTACTTTGGAGGACGACCTGTTCGGTGTACCCCTCAAAGAGGTCATGGAGATATCCAAGCTGTTAACCATAGTGCCCGTTCCCTTTTCCTCTCCCAACATAAAAGGCGTGATAAACGTAAGGGGTGAGATAATTCCCGTCCTTGACGTAAAGAGGATGTTAAGACTTCAGGAGAAAAAGGAGAGCAACAGGATAATCATCATGGACACCAGGATGGGAAAGGTGGGTATGCTGGCGGACATCATAAAGGGCGTGGTCAGGGTGGAAGAGGAAAAGTTAGAGCCCAACCCCATGGTGGGTAAGTACAGCGCCTTCATAAGAAATGTAGCCCAGGTGGAAGACGGACTTATAAGCATCCTGGACTTTGACAGGATATTGGAAAGGGTATGAGCGCCTTCTACAGGTTGGTCATGGACTACATATACGAGAAACGCTTAGAGCTCTTCCAGGCAACCTTTTACAGTTTGTACAACCAATACGGGGTTCACAACCGCACCGAAGATTTTATGAGAAGCTGGTTTGAAGGTTACACCTTCAGAAAGCTCATAAAGTATTTTCCCATAGAGGATGTCCTCAGGTACTATCCTGATTACGTAAGAAGGAAAAGGAGGGTTATAAGGTCTTATGTTTGGGCTTACTGGGCTTTTTGCAAGAACCCTCAAAGACGTCCCCATAAGTTTAGGGAATCCTTGGAGTTCTTCGGTCTTGATAGACTGGACCCGCAGTCCCTAAAGAGCAGATACAGACAGCTGGTAAAGCAGTACCATCCAGATACGTATCCCGACCGCAAGGAAGCCCATAAGAAGATGCTCCTCATAAACTACCATTACCAGGTGCTGATGTCCTACTTGAAATAAATACCCTTGCAGGAGGTGTAAGATGTTTTGGAAAAAGGCACAAAACAACATGCATCAGGAGGAGCTTCTGAAAGTCCTCAAGTCCGTTGCCATGGGCAACATCTCCGTCAGGGTAGATGGACCCGCCAGGGACACAGAGTTGGGTAGGTATATAAACCGCGTTTTGGATACATTCCAAGTTTTTGTTGAAAGTGCGGTGAGGCTCTCTAAGGAACCAGACCATAGCGTAGAAGAAGTTCCGGGTGAGTTGGGCGGGTTCTTGAAACGGCTAAGCAGTAACATACAGGAGATGTGTAAGCTTAAAGAAGTGGAAGATGAACTGCGGGTCAGGAGGGAGCTAGAAGAAATGGGACGTGCAGAGTTGATTAAAAAGCTTGTAAATCTCCAAGAGAGCATGGTAAAGTCCTTGGGGGAGTTAGATGGTTCAAACGCCCTTGCCAAGGAGAATATGGATAGAGCGGAGGATGGAATGTCTACGGTCGGAGACATGGTTTCTTCTCTTTCTTCCCTCAGCGGCAAGATGTCGGGGATGGAGAAGACCGCAAAGGAGCTTGAGAAAGCAAGCCAGTTTATCAACAAGACCCTAAGCCTTATAATGGACATAACTGAACAGACCAACCTCCTCGCCCTAAACGCTGCGATTGAGGCTGCAAGAGCGGGAGAGATGGGTAGGGGCTTTGCGGTGGTTGCGGATGAGGTCAGAAAACTTGCGGAAAGAACAAGGAACGCGGCAGAAGAGATAGCCCAGGTGGTGGGAGACTTCCGCAGTCACGTGGAGACGATGATAAAACAAACCTTCCAGATGGGTTCTCAAACACAAGAGGTAAACAATAAGGTACTCAACTTTGAGACCATATTTAGAGACATAGCAAACAGGGCTAAGGTGCTTGTAGACAAGCTAAGCTACAGCAGGGACTTAGTCTTCAGCAACTTAGTGAAGACAGACCACATCCTCTACATGCAGAGGGCATACCTTAGCGTAGAGAAGAAGGGTATGGCTGAGGAGGTCAAGTTCGTAGATGTGGACCACAGGAGCTGTAGGTTGGGTAAATGCTACTACGAGGGCGAATGCAAGGATTTGTTTGGGCATACGCAAGCTTATAAGCAAATGGAGACACCGCATATGATGGTTCACGAAGGAGCGCGAAGGGCGGTTCACATCTCGAAGTCAGACTGGGGCGATAGGGAAGTGCAGGAAGGTGTTATAAGACATATGAGAGAAGCGGAGGAAGGAAGCGCGAAGGTCATGGAGCTCCTTTCCAAAATGGTGGAGGAAAGACACCGCAGATGAAGATGAAGGAGTTTTTGGGAATGAGCCTATCCGAGATAGGCGTAGGGACATATCTGGGGAACTTGGACGAGGAAACGAGCAGGGGTTATAGGTCGGTGATGAAAAAAGCGTTGGATTATGGCATAAACGTCATAGATACAGCCATAGTCTACAGGTATATGAAGAGCGAAAGGGATGTGGGAGCGGTCCTCAAAGAGGTAGGAAGGGATAGGTTTGTCGTATCCACCAAGGGAGGATACATACCCTACGATGCGGACTCGGGCGCAGACCCCAAAGACTTTTTCTACGACACCTTCGTAAACATGGGACTTGTAAAGATGGAAGAGATGACCCCTCAAGGACACTACCTGGGAGGACCCTTCATAGACTGGTGCTTTAACAAAAGCCTGGAAAACATGCAGACGGATTACATAGACGTTTACTTTCTACACAATCCGGAGGAACAGCTCAACTTCTTCCCGAGGGACAGCTTTTACGTCAAGCTGAGGGAATGCTTTGATGTGCTGGAAGGCAAGGTCAAAGAAGGGAGGCTCAAATACTATGGGCTTGCCACATGGAGCGGTTTCAGGGTCTCCCCATCATCCAAGATATACCTGAGCCTTCAGGATATACTGAAAGTGGCGGAGGAAGTCGGTGGTAAGGAACATCACCTGAGGTTTATCCAGCTTCCATACAACCTGGGCATGCCGGAAGCCTTTACCCTCAAGAACCAAACCGTAAACGGCAGGAAACTCTCTACCTCAGAGGCGTGCCATGAGCTGGGTCTTTATGTTTACACCAGCGCCAGCATATACCAAGGGAATGTGATAGGGCGTGTCCCTCAGAGGTTAAAGGAGTTTTTCCATACCGACAGCGACGTTTTGACCGCCCTGTCTTTCGTCCTTCATACACCCGGCGTAGGCACGGCACTGGTGGGCATGAGCAAGGTGGAGCATTTGGAAGAAAACGTAAAAGTGCGGCACCTTCCCAGGCTCCCGAAGGATAAGTTTTTAGAGCTTTTTCCCTAAATCTTCCATTCTTCAAGGACTTGTGCGAAGGTTTTAAACCCTTTGACACTACGGAGAAAGGGTCAGCCCATGGGGGTATGGGTATCCCTTATGATAGAGGAAAAACAGAAAAAGGAGTGCTGAGAGGCTAAGAGGATGACGAGCCCTAACAGTTTTATTCTCCTCCTTGAAAAGGTGGACAAGTTGGCTCTGAGTATATTCAAACAGTTCAAGATAGAAGAGAGCAAGGATGCTGTAGTCCTTATAGCCCCCAGCGAAGAGTATAAAAACTGGGCTTTGGAGTATATAAAGAACAAGCTCAGCGGTTTTGGTAAAAGGATAGAGGTGAGGTCCCAGAAGGAAGCGCCCAGAGGACAGGGCTCTTATGGCGTATTGGATAGATACACCTTTGACAATTACGTGGTGGGCAAGTCCAATGCCCTCGTTTACAAGGTTAGTTTGGAGGTCTCGGAGAAGCCCGGTGTTAGCTTTAACCCTCTGTTCATATACGGTCCTGTGGGAGTAGGTAAGACTCACCTGCTCCATGCCATAGGAAATAGGGCTCTGAGCTACGGATACACCTGTGCCTACGTATCAATAAACGATTTTTCCGATGAGATGGTAAAGTATATAAAACAAGGCAGGGTGGAGGACTTCAGGAGAAAGTACTCTCAGGTGGACATACTCTTGTTGGACGACATCCAGTTTCTATCTGGGAAAGAAAGAACACAGGTGGAGCTCTTTAGGGTCTTTGAATACATGCATTCTAAGGATAGACAGCTGGTGCTTGTAAGCGACAGGCATCCCAAGGACTTAAAAGACGTATCCGACAGGCTCATAAGCAGGTTTGAGGGCGGGCTCGTGGTGGAGGTGGGGCTAGATGAAGAGACCAAGCTCTCCATAATAAAACACAAGCTCATCCTCTACGGTCTTCCGGTGGACGACAGGATGATAGAGTATGTCCATGAGAACACAGGGTATAACGTCAGAGAGATAGAGGGTTTTATAAGGGGTGTGAAGGTAAAGGGCGTCCAAGAGATACCCAAGGACAGCAAAAAGGGTGCCCATGTGGAGGATGTGATAAGGTTTGTAGCAAGGCACTTCAAGCTAAAGCCTGAGGATTTGTTGAAGGAGAGTAAGGAAAGAAAGGTAGCCAACGCCAAGCAGATAGCCATGTACATGTGTAAGGCGGTCTTGGGAGCATCCTACTCGGAGATAGCCAGATACTTCGGTAAGAGAGACCACACGGGAGCTCTCTACTCGGTGAGAAAGGTGGAACAGAGGATGAGGGAGGACAGGAAGTTTGCCCTGATGCTCAGTTTTCTTGAAAGAAGCCTTAGGGAACAGTTGAAAGAAAGACTGTGAGTGTGGTAGCCCTTCTTACGGACTTCGGTCTCAAGGATGGCTTTGTAGGAGCTATGAAGGGGGTAATACTCAGCATAAATCCTCAAGCCCAGATAGTGGACATAAGCCATCAGGTTGAGCCCTTCAACGTCTTGGAAGCTTCTTTGCTCCTGAAGGCTCACTACAAGTACTTTCCGAAAGATACGGTCTTTGTGTGCGTGGTGGACCCCGGCGTGGGTTCGGAAAGGCTACCTTTAGCGGTAAGGTGCGGAGACTACTCCTTCGTGGGACCTAATAATGGTGTGTTTGACTTAGCCCTCAAGGACATAGGAGAGGAGATTAGAGCTTACAAGATTGAGAACTTTACACTACCGAGGATAAACCAAACCTTTCACGGAAGGGATGTCTTTGCTCCCGTGTCCGCTTGGCTCTCAATGGGTGTGGATATGGAAAGGATAGGTCCTCCTGTGGAGTATGGTTTTCTTCTAAGCTGGGGAGAACCCGCTTACGCTTCAGACAGGGTCGTGGGAAAGGTGGTATACTTTGACCGCTTTGGGAACGCCATAACCAACGTGCCTTGCGCAGGTTATAAAGGAGCTCTTTACAAGGGAAGATATCTAAGGGTATGCACTCACTTTTTGGAAGGAGAGAAGGGTGCTTTGGCTACCCTGTGCGGTAGCTTTGGCTACATGGAAATCTTTACACCTCTTGGTAGCGCCAGGGAGCTGGGCGTTAGCCTTATGGATGAGGTGGTTTTCTTACTCTGAGGTCCTGATCACCAAAGCCATGAGGACAGAATCCTCAAGAGCCAGAAAGCCATGAGGTTCTCTCGGCTCGTAGAGTATGCTCTCCCTTGCGGAGAGCTCTTTTGTGTTTTCTTCGGAGCCTACGAAGAACAGGCTCCTGCCATCCAGGACGGTTATCCAAACCCAGTGGGGAGAGGTGTGAAGCTCTACCTTCTGCCCCTTCTTGAGGAAAAAGTAGATACACCTAAGGCCATCTGAAGAATAGCCCACCTCTTTGGCGGGGATTAAGTCAGAAAAACTGCCCTTGGGTGATACCGTGTGCGCCATGGTCAACCTCCAAGCCTAAGTTTTACCGCCAAGTAAAGGATGTAAAGGCTAAGAAAGAGGTTTAACATGCCCAGAAGCCTTGCCATGCTCCTGTGAAAGGCAGAGTTTATAGCTCTAACGCCAAAATAAAGGTCATGGATTAGGGAGACGAGCACCACGAGGAAGAAGGTTCCCAACTTGTGCCAAAAGGTGATAACGTAAGGGGAGGAAAGCTCAAAGATGGAAGGGAGCCCCACCATGTTGTGAAAGTTCCAAAGCCCGGTGATAAAGAGAAGAGAAAGGCTCAGGAAAGTCCCGTATTGGCTAAACCTCCTGCCCACCTGCTGGAAGACCTCATCCCTTATAGGAAGCCTTCTGATGAAGGGTGATACCACCAACACCAGAAAGAGCATGCCACCAACCCAGAAGGTGGCAAGCACCACGTGTATAAAAAGGATAATCTCCTTCACAGGTTGACCTCCTCATACCATCTGTAAAACTCATCGGAAAAGTAGTGTATCCTCCTCTTTTTGAACTCACGGGTTGAATAAAGAAGCCCATAATCCCTTACGCCCACCTCCTCACTCACCTTCCTTACAAACTCCTCCACCTCCTCCCTGCTCCTTCCGTGGACCATGGAGAAGAGGTTATACTTCCAGAGGTGGTTGGTAGACCGTTGGTAGCAGTGGGAGACGCCCTTAAAGCTTGCAATGTAGGTCCCCACCTCCTCCACCCTGTTCTCGGGCACGGACCAGACCACCATAGCGTTTGCTGTAAAGCCCGCCTTCCTGTGGTGAAGGATGGCAGACACCCTCCTTAGTATGCCCCTCTGTTTAAACTCCCGAAGCTTTTCCAAAAGCCTCTCTTCTTCCATATTCAGCCTTTGAGCGTAAGCTAAGTAGGGTCTTTCCACCAAGGGCATGTCGTATTGGGTGACCTTAACAATCCCCTTTTCCTCATCCGTTAGAAGGCTGTAGCATACCCTTTTGGGCTCCACTCGGTCTTCATCAAACAGGCTCTCATAATCCAACCTTACGCCTATCTTGAAGGTCCTCACCGTCCTGAGTATGAGGTATTCCTCTATGCCAAGCTTTTGAGCCATAAGGTTTACCGTATCTTCTAAGTTCAAGGGTGCGTCCGGAGGGACAGCTAAGGTAAACCAGAGGTTAAACTCGTGCGTCCTCTCGTAGTTGTGGCTAACACCCGGATGACTGTTTAAGAACCTCGCACACTCCTCAAGCCTGTCAGGACTTACCCTAAAGGCAACGAGGGAAGAGTCATACCCCAGCATGCGCGTATCGTATATGGGCGATATCTGCCTGATGGTTCCTCCATCCTTTAACTCCCTCAATCCCCTCAGGACTTCCGCTTCACCGAGCCCCAAAGCCTCTCCCAAGCGTTCAAAGGGCTTACTTTCTAAGGGTATGTCTCTCTGGACCAACTTCAAAAGTTTATCAACTTCCATAATAATTTTATTATAAGGTATTTTTTTACTAAAGGGACCAGAAGACATATGTCCTTGCCAAAAACAAAAAGGAGTATAAAATATTAAAGTATGATATACTCGGACACCGTAAAGTATGCCCTTTTGGCGTTGGCTTATCTGGCGCTTAACAGGGATAGGCTTGTGAAGGTAGAGGAAATCGCAGAGGTCCAAAACATACCCAGACCCTTTCTCTCCAAGATTTTCCACAAGCTGGCGAGGGAAAGGGTGCTGAGGTCCTACAAGGGACCCACCGGCGGGTTTGCCTTCGCCATACCACCGGAGGACATCACCATACTGGACGTTATGAGGTTCTTGGACGAAGACTACAAGCTTGATTGGTGCGCCCTCAGGTCCGAAAGGTGCGAAGAATACGAAAGGCATCCCTGCGCGGTTCATGACAAGTGGACCAAGCTCAGAGAGCAGATATACGAGTACCTCAGGACCACCACCATAGCGGACCTCGCTCAGGTGGAGGCAAGGCACCACAAGAAGGAGGCTCTTGAGCTGAACAAAAATCGTGTATAATCCTTTAAATGCTCAAAGAGTACAACCCTTATCTGAAGTACAAAGACGGAGAGCTATACCTTGAGGATGTGTCTTTAAAAGCCCTGGCGGAGGAGCTGGGCACTCCCCTTTACGTTTACAGCGCTTCTTTCGTAAGGGAAAGGATAAGGGCTTACATGCAAGCCTTCCCCCATTCTCTGATATGCTATGCGGTAAAAGCCAACTTCAACCCGCATATCATAAGGATAGCCAAAGAGGAAGGTGCGGGTGCGGACATAGTCTCCGGAGGAGAGCTTTACTGTGCATTAAGGGCTGGTGTAGAGCCTCAGAAGATAGTCTACGCTGGTGTGGGTAAGATATTGCCTGAGCTGGAGTATGCGGTAAAGACGGACATTCTTATGTTCAACGTGGAGTCCTTTATGGAGCTTGACGTTCTGAATGAGGTGGCAGGAAGGCTGGGTAAAAAGGCGCGTATAGCCATAAGGGTAAACCCGGACGTGGACCCCAAGACCCACCCTTACATATCCACGGGCATGAAAAAGAGCAAGTTCGGGGTTGACATAAAGACCGCCAAGAGAGAATACGAGTATGCGAGAAAACTCAAAAACCTTGAGGTGGTGGGCATACACTGTCATATAGGCTCTCAGATACTTGACGTGTCTCCTTACATTGAGGCGGTGGAGAAGGTATTGGAGCTCTACCATGACTTGCTAAAAGATGGCTTTGACATAAGGTATGTGGACATAGGAGGAGGTCTGGGCATAAAGTATAAGCCCGAGCAGTCCAATGCGGAGCCTCAAGACTTGGCGGACGCCCTTAAACCTTACCTTAGGGAGCTTAAGGCAAAGCTCATCTTAGAGCCAGGAAGGTCGGTGGTAGGTAATGCGGGGCTACTGCTTACACAGGTCCAGTTTCTCAAGGACAAGGGACACAAGCATTTTGTGATAGTGGATGCGGGGATGAACGACCTTATAAGACCCGCCATGTATGACGCTTACCATCACATACTACCTGTGGTAGAAAGAAACGGAAGATACATAAAGTGCGATGTGGTAGGTCCCATATGCGAGACGGGGGACTTTTTGGCGTTGGATAGGGAGCTACCAGAGGTCCAGAGGGGAGACTATCTGTCTGTGCTTTCCGCTGGGGCCTACGGCTTTGCCATGTCCTCCCAGTATAACGTAAGACCCAGAGCCTGCGAGGTTCTGGTGGAGAAGGGAGGCTACCGGGTGATAAGAAGCAGAGAGACCTACGAAGATATGCTCAGCTCAGTCCCTTAGCCTGTTTAACTCCTTCCTGTATGCGAGGTAGAAAATAAGAGCCCTTAGGGTGGTCTCCACGCTCATCATAATCCAAGGCACCAAGGGTGTGTGGAAGAACATCAAAAGCCCGTAGGAGGGGATTATCCTAAAGACCCAGAAGGAAAGGCTGTTTACCAGCAAGGGTATATGGGTCTTACCCATACCCTTTAAAGCTCCCGAGTATATGCTCGCATACGCCAGCTGTGGTTGGGACAGGGCAACTATAACCAGGTAGTAGACCGCATACCTCACCACCTCTGTATCCTTGGCGAAGATGCCGGCGAGTTCCCACGGGAAGAGTAGCATAACCAGTCCGCCCGCTCCCATGATGAGGGCGCTCATGTGGGCTATAACCCTCACTCCGTATTCAAGCCCGCGGTAGTTCTTCGCTCCATAGTTCTGACCCGCTATGGTGGTGGTGGCTATCATCATGCTCATACCCACCATGAAGAAAAGAACCTCTACACGCAAGCCTATCTGGTGGGATGCCAAAACCTTATCGCCGAACTTGGCGAGCATGCCTACAAAGATGTTAAAGGAAAAACTGCTGAAAGCCCTGTCTACGGCGGTGGGTATGCCTACCCTCAGAAAGGTCATCAGAAGCCTAACATCTGGCTTGAAGCTCACGGGAAAGGGTTTTTTCTTTGTGATATACAAGAGAAGATAGGCTAAAAAGCCCACCACCTCCGCCACCGCAAGCCCCAAGCCCGCACCCAAGACCTCAAGTCTGGGAAAGCCCAGCTCGCCGTATATAAGGAGGTAGGCAAGGAGTATGTGGGTCGCGGTGTAGAGAAGTCCCACCTTGAAGGGTGTCTGGGTGTCTCCGCTGGCGTTGTAGGCTCCGTAGAAGACCTCGGACACGAACATGAGGATTACCACACCGAAGACGGGCTTTAAGTAATCCCTTGCCAAACTTACCACCCTCTCGGAAGCCCCCAAAAGGGACATGAGAAAGCTTACCAAATCGGTGCCGAAGAAGGTCAATGGCAAGCCTATGAGGACTGCAAAGAAGATACCCCAGAGGAAGGCAGGCGATGGGTCCTTTCTCGCTCCTACCCTCTGGGCTACCAGAACCACCGTCCCATGGTATGCCAGGGACATGAGGGAGTAAACAAACCAGAGCATGCTTGAAGAAAAGCCCACCGCAGCTATGGCGGAGGGAGACAGGGCGGAGACCAGAAATACGGACACCGTGTTCTCCACCGCGTAAAGCAAGTTCCCCACTATAACCGGAAGGGACAGCTTGAGGACTCTTCGGACAGTCTTTAGCCTTCCCTCTTCAGGGTTTATCAGGATGGGCTTAACGGACATGTCTTTTTAAGATATCCAAAGCGCTCCTGTATCCAAGTTCATAAATCTCCTTAGCCCTTCTTATGTTAAAAAGACCGTAATTATGGAGGGGAGGTTCTACGAGGACCTCACAGAGCTCCTTTCTCTTGTCCACGTTGGAGCGCACCGCAAGCAAAAAACTGCGCATAAGGAGGTAAACCATGTTGCCTACCTTTTCCACCCTTTCCTTTGGGTTCACATCCACGCCCACCAAAAGACCTTCTTCTTTCAGGAGCGGTTCTACGGGAAGGTTGTTGGTGATGCCTCCGTCCACCAGAAGATAGTCTCTGTATTTTATGGGTTCAAAGATGCCGGGCAGGGCACAGCTTCCCAAAAGCACGGGGAAGAGCTCACCCCTGTCAAAGTAAAGGGTCTCACCGCTTTTTATGTCCAGGGCGCACAGATAAGTCTTTAAGGGGAGTTCTTCAATGCTTCTGTATGGTAAGGCGGACTCCAAGAACTTGACCGCCTTTGAGAGGGAAAAGAGCCCAAGCTTGGGAAGGCGGGGTCTTATGTAGTAGAGCCAGTCCGAGCTTTTGACCAAGGACAGCATCTCCTCGGGTTTGTATCCCGCGCTGTAAAAGACTCCCACCAGAGCCCCCGCACTAACACCGCTTATGGAGGTTATCTTAAAGCCAAGCTCCTCAAGGGCTTTGATTACCCCTATATGCGCCACACCCCTTACCGCACCGCCGGAGAGGACCAACCTAAGCTCCATGTTTCAGCAAGACCACGCAAAAACAGGCTATGCCCACACCTTCGCAAAAGCCCTCTCTCCTCTTACCCTTAACGTTTACCCTTTCATAATCCACTCCCAGGAGCCTTGCGAGGTTTTGTCTTATGGAAGGCTTATAATTCTTTATCCTCGGCTCGTCCGCTATGAGGGTGCAGTCCACGTTGAGTATGCTGTATTTTTTTTCTCTCATCCTCCTGAGGGCTTCTTCCAAGAAGATGACCGAGGGAGCGTCCCTGTACCTTGGGTCCGTGTCGGGAAAGAGCTCTCCTATGTCTGGCTCTCCAAGGGCAGATAGTATGGCATCCGTTATGGCATGGAGCAGAACGTCCGCGTCCGAATGCCCCTTTAAACCCTTGGGATAATCTATACGCACACCGCCCAGGTAAAGTGCCTTGCCATCCTCAAAGGCGTGGGAGTCAAAGCCCAATCCTACGGAAAACATAAACACTATGATAAAATAAAACCACCATGCAGGAGCGCCTCTTTACACCGGGACCTGTAGAAATCCCCCACAGGGTAAGGGAAGTCTTGGCAAGACCCATAGTGCACCACAGGACGGAGGAGTTTAAAAAGGCTTTTCTTGAGGTAAGGGAGCTTTTCAAAAGGCTCGTGGATTCCACTTCAGAAAACTTCGTCTTCTTCGCCTCCTCCGGCACGGGCGCCATGGAGTCTGCAATCCTTAACTTCTTTGAAGAGGGAGACAAGGTTCTGGTAATAAACGGTGGAAAGTTCGGCGAAAGATGGCTAAAACTGGCTCAACACTGGAGACTCAATCCCGTGGAGTATAAGTTAGAATGGGGTAAGTCCGCAGACCCACAGAGGGTGGAAGAGCTCCTGGGCCAAAACCCGGACTGTAAGGGAGTTTTATACCAGATTTCCGAGACATCCACGGGCGCTTACCATCCTTACAAGGAGATTTCCAAGGTATGTCATGAGAGGGGGATCCTTTCTGTGGCGGATGCCATAACCGCCATGGGGGTATACCACATAAGACCCGAGGAGGAATACATAGATGTGCTCATAGGAGGCTCTCAAAAGGCTCTGCTACTTCCTCCCGGTCTTTCTGTGCTTTGGTTTTCCCAGAGGGCAAAGGAGAGCCTCAAAGACAGGGCTTTTTACTTCAGCATAAAGAAGGAGCTCTCCAAACAGATGGAGGGACAGACCGCATGGACGCCAGCCATAAGCCTCATCTTGGCTCTTAAGGAGTCCCTGAGCATGCTCTTGGAGGAAGGGATGGATAAGGTGGAGCGCAGACACACCAGCGTAGCGCTCGCTACCCGAAGGGCTGTGGAGAGCCTGGGCTTTAAGGTCTTCCCGGAAAAACCCTCCGTATCCCTCACCGTGTTTGAGCTACCCGACGCGGAGAAGGTAAGAAGGGACCTCATCAGGCTGGGTATAAGGACAGCGGGCGGTCAGGACCATCTGAAAGGCAGAGTCATACGCATATCCCACATGGGCGTCTCTCCTATGGACGGTCTGCTGGCGGTGGGTATGCTGGAAGTTGCCCTGAAGAGAAACGCTTTTGATGTGGAGCTGGGCAGTGGTGTAAGAGCTTACTCCCAAAGCCTCATAGAGTCAAAGGTATGGTAAAGCTCTACATAGTAAGGCATGCGGAAAGCGAGTGGAACCCCATAGGCAGGTATCAGGGGCTTTTGGACCCTGAGCTCTCCCAAAGGGGAAGGCGTCAGGCACAGCTCTTGGCTGAAGAGTTCTCCAAGATAAGCGTAGATGTCATATACTCTTCCCCGCTCAAAAGGACCATGGAGACAGCCAAGGCGGTAGCACAGGGCGTAGGACTTGAAGTCTTGCCCGAGAGGAGGATAATAGAGATAGACCACGGTGTTTGGTCGGGTATGCTGGTGGAGGAGGTTATGCAGAAGTTTCCTGAGGACTTTGAGACTTGGATAAAAAGACCGCACGAGATAAGCTTTCCGAAGGGTGAGAGCCTGTTGGATGTTTACAGGAGGGTAAAGGATTTTTTAGAAGAATTGAAGGAAAAGCATTGGGGCGAAACGGTTATGGTGGTTTCCCACACGGTGCCCATAAGGGCTATGTACTGCGCCCTGCTGAACGTGGACCTTTCCAACTTTTGGTCCTTTGGGTGCGACAACGCAAGCTACTCATTGATACACATGGAGGAGGACAGGAATGTCCTGTTAAAGCTCAACTCCATGTGCCATCTGGGGGAAGAGTATGTGCAGGCTCATAAAGCTCTTTAGTCTACTTTTTGCTCTATTGCTCCTTAGCTCCTCTGAAATAAAGAGGGAGTTTGACCTAAAGGTGGAGCTGGTGGGAACGCTGAGGGAAGAAAAGCCCAAACTTCAACCGCCCGAGCGTCTGGCTTATCAGGGAGCAAAGCCCCTTGACCTTAGCAACACCCTTTTGGAAGCACCCAAGACCTTTGAGTATGCGAAGATTGAGCCCCTGCCAAGCCCCGGCTTTGTCGGTTGTGGAGAACCCAAGGATGCCCAATCTTACAGGTTGGGTGTGGACTACTACTTGAAAAAGGACTACGAGAGGGCTCAAGAGGAGCTAAAAAAGGTCATAAGCATGCCCTCCTCTTTCAAACCCATGGCGGAGTATGTGCTGGGTGTAATCTACGTCCAACAGGGAAAGCTCTCCCCTGCCATGGAGCTCTTTGAGTCTTCCTGCAGGTTCTCCCACGTCTATTCTAAGCCCGCTTGCGAGTCTTACTACGCTCTGAGTTTTAAACTCAAGAGGTCCATACCTAAGAACGACGACCCTCTTTGGAAGTCCGTGAGAGCCCTTGCGTCAAGCCAGTATGTTCCGCCCAGCTGTGAGGGAGCCACCTTCTCCGAGTATTGCGGGTATATTCGGGACTTCTACGAAGGAAAGCTCAACGAAGCCTATTTCGTGAGCTCTCAACTCAGAAGGGGTATAAAGCTCTTCTTTGAGGGCAACCTAAAGGATGCTCGGGACATCTTTAAAAAATACGAACCGCCCGCCAGTCCCCACAGGGAGGTAGCCCTTTACTACCTTGGTCTTATAGAACTTGCCGAGGGAAGGCTGGAGAAGGGTCTTTACTACATAGGATTGATGGAGACCATAAACAGGGTCTTGGCAAAGAGCATGTATGACCTTCTGGCGAGCAAGGGCATCCTTTACTCAAGGCTGGCTTACACATCCACCGGCGATTTGACCTTCGTGGAGAGGGCCGGCATACTGGCATACAACGAGGGTAGGTATGACATAGCCCTTTCCAACTTCTTGGAAGCCAAGAACCACATCTACGCCGTCTACTCTGCGGTAAAGCTCGGAGATTACAAGACCGCCTACAACATCCTGAAGAAGAAGAAGGATAAAAAGACCAAGGAAGACTACCTGTGGCTCCTTGAGTCCGCCTACTGGGCTGGGTATGACCTTAGGGAATTCCTCTCTCAGGTAAGAAGGGATTACCCGGATATATACAGGGAGTATGTGGGGTGGGACCACTTTAGAAGGGGTGAGTGGGAAAGGGCTGTGGAGTATCTGGATGAGCCTTATTACAAAGCGGTAGCCCTATACAACGCCAAGCGTTATCAGGAGGTGCTGAAAACTCTGGAGGGAAGGACGGACACGCCCTCAAGGGTCTTAAAGGCTCGTTCCGCGCTTTTTATGGGCAATCCAAAGTTAGCCAGAAGTTATCTCACGCAGAGCAGTGATGAAGAGCTCTATCTTTTGGGCTTGAGCTACTTCACGGAAGGGGATTATGAGAGGGCTTACAAGGAGTTTGAGAGGGTGTCCGAAAAAAGCCCCCACAGATCCCGAGCCCTTCTTAAGTCCGGAGATGCCCTTTACAACATGGGTATGCTCCAAAAGGCAAAGGAAAAGTATTACCAAGTCCTCAAAAACTATCCTGACACCGAGTATGCCAGGTCCGCAACCCTGGCTCTCTTGGGTTTGGGAGATAAGGAGATTCCGCCGGAGGAGATGGAAAGGCTCATACGCACCCTTTTGGAGAAAGAACCCGATGCCCCCTATGCCAACGAACTCAAATACCAACTGGCGGACATATACCTAAGGGGGGACCGTATACAGGAGGCGAGGAGCCTACTTCTGGAACTCTTGGGAACACCTTTGGAGAACAGGGCTGTGTTGAAGCTTGCCCAACTGGAAGAAGACCTGCGCAGGAAAACGGTGCTTCTCTATAAGGTTTACAAGGAGGGGAACCAGGAGGAGAGAAAAAGGGCAAGAGACGAGCTCGTAGAGGTGTATAAGAAGGTAGGAGACAGGGAGAGCTTGGCGGAGCTGTTGGCAGAGGGTGAGCCCAAGCAGAAGGCGGAAGCCATGGCTCTTTATGTGCAGATGGAAAATATACAAAGGGCAGAAGTTTTGGCTAAGGAGCTCATGGGGTTGGGCTACAGGAGTATGGACTTTGAAGGAAGCCTTTTGAGCCTCTTTGAAAAGACCAAGGACAGGAAATACTTGGAGTATGTGCTGAGCAGTCCGGATGCGGACGTAAGGGCAAGCGCCCTGTATGTGTCCGCCCTTGATTACCTGGAGAGGGGCGACAAGAGGAAAGCCTTAGAGGACCTGGTGGATATAGCGTCCAACTACAGAGGCTCTAAGGTATACAATCGGGCTATAATAAAAGGTGCGGAGGTGCTCCTGTCCATGAACGCAAGGAGGGATGCGAGCTGTTTACTTGATAGGCACGACCCCAAAAGCTCCACGCCGGAGGAAGCAAGGGTGATAAGGTCCATGAAGGAAAAGCTACCCAGATGTGAGGTGAGGTGATGGAGGGTCTGTTTGCCTTAATCCAGAAGGGCGGTTTTGTCATGTATCCCCTCATCATCCTATCCCTCATCTCCTGGGCTGTAATCGTGGAAAGGCTCGTAAACCTTAGGGGGTCCCTCTACATTCCCAAGCATACGGACCAGGTAAAGTCCCTCTTGGCGGGAGGAGACTTGGAGGGCGCGCTTAAAGTCCTTCAGCTGGAAGGTTCGGTGGGTGGTAGGATACTCGCACACATCCTGCATTCTCACATGGAGAAGAGGAGTAAGGATGAGGTGGTGAGGGAGGTGGACCTTGAACTCAGCCTTGTGGTGTCAAGACTAGAAAAGAACCTGCCTATACTGTCTACCATAGCGAGCGTATCTCCTCTTCTTGGGCTCTTTGGCACCATAACGGGGCTTATAAAGGTCTTCTCTGCCTTTGCCATCACCCAGCTGGAGCAGGGCATGACCCTACTGGCAAGCGGTATAAGCGAAGCCCTCATAGCCGCAGCTACCGGTCTTGCGGTTGCCATCCCAGCCCTCTTGGCTTACTGGGTGTTTAAGGTCATGGCGGGCAACATCATGGACAGGCTGGAAGATCATATTGCGGAAGTGGTGAGGCTACTGAGGTGAGGAGGAGAAGAAGAATAAGCACGGAAGAGAGGGCTTACATAGACGTGGTCCCTCTGGTGGACACCCTTCTGGCGGTTTTCCTGTTTTTAGCCATCCTCGCCTTCCAATCTCCCATGACCTTTCTGGCGGTTAAGCTTCCCTTTGCCAAGCACGGACAGAAGGAGACGCTCGCTCCTCTTAGAGTTCAGGTTATGGAAGACGGCTCTTACAGAATGGAGGGTCGGGAAAAGGGCCTGGAGGAGATAGAGAAGACCATCGCGGACAGAAGAGTTAGGGCTATCATAGTGGAAGCGGACGAGAACGTAAAGCACAGATACGTGGTCGCTCTGATGGACGTGGCAAAAAAGCACGGCGTGGAAGACTTGGTGATAGCCACAAGAAACAGACCTTAGATGGTGAAGTTAACAGCCCACCTTCTACTACCCCCGGGCATATTCATACTGGGTTTTCTACTGATAGCCTTCATGGTTCGCAAGAACAGGCCAGCATATCTTATCTCTTCCTTTATGGCTCTATCGCTTTACCTACTGTCCATAGAGCCCGTGAAGGATTTTCTCTATAAGCCCTTGGAGGAGAGCTACCCCGTCCCCAAGGAGGTTAAGGGGGATGTGATAGTAGTGCTCGGGGGTGGTTCCTACAACACGGGTGTGCTGAAAGAAGACTCCCTGAAGCGCCTGCTTACGGGCTTTGTGCTTCACAAGGAGACGGGCAAGCCCATCATACTCTCCGGAGGCTCAAGGATAAACAGTCTGCCGGATGCGGAGGTGATGAAATCCATGCTCCTGTCCTTGGGTGTGGACGAAAAAAGCATCGTAACGGACACAAAAAGCACCACCACCCAAGAGAACGCTCGGTTTACAAAAGAGCTCATGCTCAGAAGAAACTACAAAAGCGCCATAATCGTGACATCCGCATACCACATGAAGAGGGCTGTCAGGAGCTTTGAGAAAGAAGGCATCAAGGTCCTGCCTTACCCTACGGACTTCAAAAGGGACATAAGATACAACCTATACAGCTTCATACCCAAGATGTCCACCCTTTACGACTCTTACAAAGCCATAAGGGAGTATTTAGCCCAGACAGCCTACGAACTCATGGACTGAGCTATCCAAAGATACGCTCGCAGGTCTCCACTCCCTCCAAACCCTTTAAGCTCTGCATTATCCTCTGCAAGGTGGGATAATCCTCCACATCTATGGTAAACTCCATGATGGCATCTCCCGTGGCTATACTCTTTGTGCGGGCTTCGGTTATATTACCACCCCACTTGGCTATGGTGCTACTCACCTCCCCAAGTATGCCTATCCTGTCCTTGACCACAAGCCTTATCCTTGTCTTGTGCTTACGGTTGGAGATCTCCCACAGAACTTTCATCACCTTGTCCGGCACGTTCCTGAGGATATACTGCAGGTTCGGGCACTCCTTTGAGTGTATTACCAAACCCCTACCCCTTGACACCACTCCGTATACTTCTTCTCCGGGAAGGGGCATACAGCACATGGCTAATTCATACTGCACCCTGCCCACATCCTCAAGCTTCAAAAGGTCCTCCGTTTTCTCTTCCTTGACAAGGCGTTGCTCCTTGACCCTGAAAATGGAAAGCACCTTCTCCTTGGTCAGCTTACCGCTTCCCAGAAGTAAAAGCACTTCCTCTTCGTCCCTGCCCACAGCTCTTACCAATTCGTTCAGGAGTTCCTCCCTTGGCATCCCCAGTTTGCGAGAGAGGGCTTCCAACTTCTGCCTGCCCTCTGCCAAGAGCCTTTCCCTCTCCAGTTCCTTTATGTAAGCCTTTATCTTGCTCTTGGCTTTGCTCGTGACCACAAACTTGAGCCACTCGGGGTTAGGTCTTTTGTTGGGATGGGTTATTATCTCTACCATATCACCGCTCTGGAGCTTGTAGTTAAGGGGGACCATCCTACCGTTGACCTTGGCTCCTGCACAATGGTCTCCTATGTCCGTATGTATCTGGTAGGCAAAGTCCACAGGAGTTGCACCCGCCGGCAGGACCTTGAGGTCTCCCTTAGGGGTGAAGACAAAAACCTCCTCAGAGAAGAGCTCCAGCTTGACGTTCTCCAAAAGCTCCGAAGGGTTCTTGCTACCCTGGATACTTTCCACAAGGCTTTTAAGCCAAGAGTAGATGCTGTTCTCCTTGGAGCTCCTGCCCTCCTTGTAAGCCCAGTGAGCTGCTATGCCCTTTTCAGCCCTTTCGTGCATCTCCCATGTGCGTATCTGGACCTCTACAACCCTACCCTTGGGTCCTATCACCGCCGTGTGTAGAGATTGGTAGAGGTTGGGCTTGGGAAGGGATATGTAGTCGTCAAACTTCCCCGGTATGGGCTTAAAGGTGCTGTGAACCAGTCCGAGAATCAGATAACACTCCTGAACGGTGTTTACTATGACCCTAACGCCCAGTATGTCGTGAACGTCCTCCAGCTCTATGCCTTTTTTGAGAGTTTTCTGCCATATGCCGTAGAGGTGTTTTGGTCTATAGGTAATCTGCGCCTGTATGTTGGCATCTTTTAAGACCTTCTTAAGGATAGGGATAAAGTGCCTCCTGAGATAATCCTCCAGGTCCTTGCGCGTGTTTCCCACAAAGCTTTTAACCCTCTCATACTCGTTGGGGTAGAGGTATTTAAAGCACAGGTCTTCAAGCTCAGTTTTTATCTTCCATATGCCGAGCCTGTTGGCTATGGGCACAAAAATCTCCAAGGTTTCCTTAGCTATCCTGACCTGTTTGTCCCTCCTAAAGCAGTCCAGGGTCCTCATGTTGTGCAGTCTGTCCGCCAGTTTGACTACTATCACCCTTATATCCTTTGCCATAGAGAGCAAGAGCTTTCTGTAGTTTTCAGCCTTCTGGGTTTCTATATCCTTGAACTGAAACTTGCCTATTTTGGTCACACCCTCCACTATGTCCGCCACCGTCTTACCAAAGAGCTCTTTGAGTTCCTCGTAGCTTGTGTCCGTATCTTCCAACACATCATGGAGTATGCCCGCCATTATGGTATCCTTATCCCTTAGCACCTCTGACAGTATGAGGGCTACTTCTATGGGATGGTTTATGTAAGGCTCACCTGACTGACGCCTCTGGTCCCCATGCTTGAGCTTTATAAACTCTACGGCCCTTTGAAAGTCTTCGTCCCAAAGGGAACCCAACAGCTTGTCTGCGGAGCTTTCTTTGACTCCGTAGGGCATGAAAATAAATTTAAGCATCTCTTACCACTTTTGTTAAAATGTTTTAGGCGATGGGTTTCTTAGATACACTTATGGGGGTATTCGGTTTACTGTCCAACGACATAGGCGTGGATTTGGGAACTGCCAACACGGTGGTGTATGCAAGGGGCAGAGGTATAGTCCTCTATGAGCCTTCCATAGTAGCCGTAGACACGAGGACCAAGCGGGTTATAGCGGTGGGCAGTGAGGCAAAGGAGATGCTCGGTAAGGCGCCTGAGAACATAAGCGTGATAAGACCGCTGAGGGATGGCGTCATCACCGACTTTGAGGCCACACAGGTCATGCTCTCTTACTTCATAAACAAGGCTATCGGTGGAGGGATATTCAAGGCTCGTCCAAGGGTGGTAATAGGCGTGCCCTCAGGGGTTACGCAGGTGGAGAAAAGGGCGGTCATAGACGCCGCTAAGGGTGCGGGCGCCAGGGAGGTTTACCTCATACCCGAGCCCATGGCAGCTGCCATAGGTGCGGACTTGCCGGTAGAAGAACCCGTGGGCAACATGATAGTGGACATAGGAGGAGGGACATCCGAGATCGCGGTCATATCTTTGGCGGGTATAGTAACCTCCAGCTCCATAAGGGTGGCGGGGGACGAGATGACGGAGGCTGTTGCCCAATACATCAAGAAGCGCTTTCACGTGTTCGTAGGGGAGCAAACGGCGGAGAGGATAAAGATAGAGCTGGGAAGCGCTATAAGGGAAGAGGAAGAGAGGAGCATGGAGATTAGGGGAAGGGATATAACAGGTCTACCCAAGACCATAAGGATAACAAACCACGATATGACCGAAGCTCTGGAGGATGTGATAGCCAGTATAATAAATGCCATAAAGACTACTCTGGAAAAAACTCCGCCCGAGCTCGCCTCGGACATAGCAGAAAGGGGGATAGTGCTCGCCGGCGGTGGCTCTTTGCTAAGAGGGCTTAACCTCAGGATAGAGATGGAAACGGACATAAAGACCTACTACTGTGAGGACCCCATAACCGCTGTGGCAAGGGGTGTGGGTAAGGTTCTGGATAGGATAGACCTCATAAGGAAAGTTTCCATGGAATGAAGAAGAGAGAGCTTCTGCTTTTGTTTTTTTTCATGTTTTTGTCCGTAGTAGCTTACTATACAGATGTTTCCTCCAGCAAGTATTTGCGACCCCTTATGAACACCTTTTCTGGACTTTTACTCCCCATACATGAGCTTAAAGGGAACTTCGTAAGGCACATAGAGGAAAAGGTGAACACCTACTTTTATCTGGTAGATGTGCAGAGAAAGAACGCGGAGCTATCCAAGAGGCTAGAAGAGCTATATCTCTATAGAGCTCTTTACGACGAGTGTAGGATGTCTTTGGATAGACTCTCGGAAAACATAGACGTAAGAAGTTCGCTTGTAAGAAGGTATGCCATAGTGAACTCCAAGGTCATAGGTTATGACCATATGGGAAGGGATGAGTTTATACTCATAAACAAAGGCAGGGTGGACGGATTGGAGGAAGGTTTTCTGGTGTTTTCCGCCGGAATGCTCGTAGGGGTTGTGGAAAGGGTTTTCTCCACATCTTCAAGGGTGCTTACCGTCTACTCAAATAAGTTCAACATGTCCGCTACCCTGTTGGAAGCGAGGAAGAACTACTTCTACCAAGGTGGATGGAAGGAGGGAAGGCTCCTGTATGTGGGGCAGGAGGATGAGGTAAAGGTAGGTCAGAAGGTAGTGCTAAGGGACACCAGGGAGGTAATTCCAGCCTTCTTCATAGGGATGGTTTCCAATGTGGAGAGCAACAAGGAAGACTTTTTCAAGAAAGTTTATGTCAAGCCCTACGCAGACATCAGAAGGCTGGAGTATGTATCCGTCCTCAAGGTCAAGCCATGAGCTTTTACCTGCCTACGCTACTGCTCGCCGTAGTCCAATCTTTCCTACTTCTGCCCATCTTCTCCAGTTATCTTTACGTGCCAGACCTTGTGCTCATAGCCCTATTCTACAAACTGCTGACGTCGGAGGAAAACAAACCCCTGCAAATAATTGTGCCATCCCTTTTTTTGGATGTGCTTTATGACTCCTTGGGTTGGAACGTGTCCAGCAAAATCCTCTTCTCTTTTAGCATCTTCTTAACAAAGAAGCGCTTTATCTTAGTGTCCAAGTGGGCTCTTTTTATTACCTTTTTCTACTCCTTTCTCATGGAACATCTCTTCAGATACCTGTTGCTTAGGTTTAAGTACTACTACCCCTTTGAACCTCTTAGGCTGATTGTTTGCCTGCTCCTGGAGTTCTTCCTCATCCTCGTGCTCAGTAATCGTATAATTTCAAAAAATGCACAGGCGTAGGTTTTTGTTTCTCCTCTTCTTCGGAGTTTTCCTTTACCTCTTAGTCTTGGTGAGGCTCATCTACATGCAGATAATCAAGGGAGCTTACTTTAAGGAGCTCTCCAAAAAGAACTATGTAAGGAGTAAAATTCTTTACGCACAGAGGGGGGACATACTGGACAGGAGGGGGGACAAACTCGCTTACGATGTGCCCAAGTATGTGCTGTTTATGGACCCTAAGAAAGTGGAGGATGCAGAAAGCTTGGCGCAGACCATAAATGTCCTCAACGAGCTCTACCAGCTTGACCTTGATGAGGAGAAGTTAAAATCCAGGCTGAAAGGGTATGAGCCCATCTTCATAAAGACCATGGACACACAAGAGGAGCTGGACAAGTTTTACAACAACGCCTTCAGGATGTCCGGTGTTTACGTAAACATAGTGCCCCAAAGGTTTTACCTTTACGGAGAAGCGTGCGCGCACGTGATAGGCTATGTGGGATTGCCCACGGATAAAGAACTCAAAGACTACCGCGGGAGGATAGCCCAGCAGAGCCTGGTGGGAAGGTCGGGTGTGGAGAGGGCTTTTGATGACAAGCTGTTGGGTGTGGTAGGAAGGGAGGATGTGATGGTGGATGCGGTAGGTAGAGCCGTAAAGACGTTGGGGACGCAAGCTCCCCAGCGTGGTCAGGACGTGGTTATTACGCTGGACGCAAGGATTCAGAGGATAATCTATGAGGTTTTCAAAGAATCCGGACACAAGGCGGGCGCGGTGATAATCTTGCATGCAAAGACGGGAGAAGTTTTGGGTCTTGTGAGCTATCCATCCTTTGACCCCAACGGGATAAAGGAAAACTGGAGCTCTTACGCGGAGGATAAATACAGACCTCTCTTTAACAGGGCGCTCCTGGGTAAGTACCCTCCCGCATCGGTGATAAAACCCGCTTTGGCTTTAGGTCTATTGGAGAGAGGGGTAAGTCCTACGGAGGGTGTCGTGTGCAAAGGCAGATACGAGCTGGGAAACAGGTATTTCTTCTGCTGGGTAAGGCAGGGGCACGGCTGGGTAAACCTCAAAAAGGCTATATCGGAATCTTGCGATGTCTACTTTTATCACCTGGGTTATTACAGGCTGGGTCAGAGAGGGATAGAGGGTGTCCTCAGGAACTTCTCCTACGCGGAGGGCATACCCTTTGAACTTCCTGTAAGCAAGGGCTTTATACCCACGCCCGAGTGGAAGAGGAAGGTATTAAAGGAGATGTGGTACGGCGGAGATACGGTAAACATGTCCATAGGGCAGGGATACATGAGGGCAACGCTGATGGAACAGACGCTCATGATGATGGGTGTAGCTAACAACGGCGTCATCTACAAGCCTACCATAATCAGGGAGATAAGGTCTGCGGACGGTAGGGTCTTGTGGAGGAATAAAAGGAGCGTATTCAAGGTATTCAGGGCGGATGTGGAACACTTCGCCATAGTGAAAGAAGCTCTCAGGGAAGCGGTAAGGAGCGGGACTGCGGTTAGTGCCAACTCCGGCATAGTGGAGATAGCGGGCAAGACGGGCACCGCTCAGGTGGCGGGTATAAGCGCCAGAAGGAAGAACCTGCCCTATCACCTCAGGGACCACGCATGGTTCGTGGGCTTTGCACCCTACAGGGACCCCATCTTTGTGATAGGTGTGATGGTGGAGCATGGGGGCTCGGGAGGGGGTGCCGCCGCACCCATAGCCAGACGCATACTGGAGCGCATCTACATGGAAGGTATAAACAAGGAGCTGTAAATGTCCGAGGTGGACAGGAAAAGGTGGAACGAACGCTATAGCTCCGGTTGGAGAACCGTTATACACAAAACGCTCTTGGACTTTTACCCTTTGGCGAAGCGTGGTAGGGCTTTGGAGCTCGCCTGTGGGACGGGAGAGAATGCGGTATTTCTCGCCAAGCAAGGCTTCCATGTGGACGCTGTAGATGTGTCGGATGTAGCCATAGATAGGGCAAGGGCTCTGGCTAAGGAGGAGGGCCTTTATGTGAACTTCATCAGGGCCGACCTTGACGAATACGACCTTCCCGAAAACACCTACGACCTTGTAGTCGTCTTTTACTACTTAAACAGGAAGCTCTTTCCCAAGATAGAGAAGGCGCTTAAAAAGGGCGGTGTGCTCATCTACCAAACCTACAACGAAAGACATCTATCCATCAGGCACGACTTTAACAGGGAGTATCTCCTGAGGCTCGGAGAGCTCTGCTCATCCTTCCCAGAGTTGCAGCTCATCCACTGCAAAGAAGAGGACAACGTATCTACCCTGATAGCTCGGAAAGACTGATTTTCTTCTGTTCTCCCGTTCGCATGTCCTTTATGGTCAGGGCTTGCTCTCTCTTTTCATCCTCTCCCAGGATGACCGCATAGCTCGCACGGAGCTTGTTGGCAAACTCCAGCTGTTTTTTCAGACCTCCCCTCCTGTAAGAGAGCTCCACCCTCTTACCCTTGCTTCTTAGCAGTTCGCTTACTTTAAGGGCGTAGTCCATCACATCTCCGAAGGGTATGACCATGTAGAGCTTATCCTCTTGTAGAGCATCCTTTATGAGCATGGCAAGTCTTTCCACACCTACCGCAAAGCCTATGGCGGGCGTGGGAGGTCCTCCCAGCTCCTCTACCAGGTAGTCATACCTTCCACCCGCTATGACCGTGAGGTTTTCCTCCGAGGATACCGCCTCAAAGACGGTCTTGGTGTAGTAGTCCAGACCCCTGACCAGGTTGGGGTTCTCCCTGAAGGGTATATTCAGGGTATCAAGGTAGGATTTTAAGGTTTGGTAATGAGTCCTACACTCCTCGCACAAGTAATCCACCATCTTGGGGGCATCCTTTACGGCGGATTGACATGTAGGAACTTTGCAGTCCAAGACCCTCAGTGGATTCCTGTCTTTCCGGTCAAGACATACCTCGCATAGATGACCTTCTACGGTATTGAGAAAGTCCACCAGAGCCAACCTGTAAGAGGGTCTACAAACCCTGCATCCTATGGAGTTTATCTCTATCACCGCATCTATACCCAGTTCTTTAAGGATTTTGTAGACTATGTTTATGATTTCCGCATCCACCACGGGGTCGATGGAGCCAAAGACCTCCGCGCCTATCTGGTGAAACTGCCTATACCTGCCCGCCTGCGGTCTTTCGTATCGGAACATGGGACCTTCGTAAAAGAGCTTATGGTAAGGTCTAAAGCCGTAGAGCTTGTTGCTTATGTAAGCCCTAACCGCCCCCGCCGTGCCTTCGGGTCTCAAAGCCAGAAGCCTGCTCTTTTTGTCCTCAAACACAAACATCTCCTTCTGGACTATGTCCGTCACCTCCCCTATACTGCGTTGAAATAGCTCTGCAAACTCAACCACCGGAAGGACAATCTCCTCAAAGTTATGGGTTCTGAGGATTCCCCTGACTACCTGGGATACCCGCTTGAACCTCAGTAGCTCCTCTCCATAGATGTCGTGAAATCCTCTTACTGGGTTGAGCTGTTCCATGGAGTATAGATTTTAAACCGTTCCATTTTTCCTATCCATCTTTCGTCAAACTTGGCCATTGGGTTAAGTTTTTGAGTTTGAGATAGGAAATGAGCTTGAAAAGAGATATTGAGAAGACAAGAGCTTTAAAGTGAGCGGGCACCCGACGGGACGGAGCTCTGTCAGGAATATCCCTTACCATGTAGGCTCGGGATTTTGCTTCGCTCACTCTCAAGGTTTTTATGCCTACGTTTACAGA
>FWWL01003566.1_pt1 | contig 28127 bp, 16 predicted proteins | sample 2228331 | NCBI WGS metagenome assembly FWWL01 (sample SAMEA103939775, study PRJEB20133) | metagenome
TGCGCAAGGGCAACGGGCTGATTGTTTGTAGCATCTTGAGAATGATCGCTTACAACGTCGTGGCGTTGCTTCGCTACCTGCACGGAAAGTCCGAGTCCTGGCGACGCCGAACCTGGAGGTCCATCGTGGACCTGATCCGCGACGACTTGTCCGCGGTGGTTCTGGACCCGGAGCTTCTTTTGGTCCTTCGTCTGAACCGGCGGGCGGCCCTCCCCCCCACGCCAGACATTCTGGCTGGCCGCCGGGTCACCTCTCGGAAGACCCCTGGTCGGAGGTCTGCCCAAAACACGCCAAAAACGCGCCTTGAACGCCTAGAAAGCCCCTGGAAAACCCTCCGAGACTCCGACCGCAAACATACCGGCCAGGTCTGCACTCAACGCCGCTGGACGTCGCCGCTAGCACCTGGGACACGTTCAACCCCCATTGCATCCGCCTTCTTGCGGGTCCGCCGGTCGCCCGCAGCACCAGATAAACCATGTCCCTTCGCCTTTGTCGCATACGCATACCCACTCGGCCTCGATGCAGCACCTGCAACCATATCCAGGTGGACAATCCCGCTCGTTGGTGCATCTACAGCCGTATGCATAGGGGTAGTGGTAATCCAGGCCGCTGCATCCCGGCGGAGCGAGTCTGTCCGCCGGATACGGCACGTAGCGATAGGGGTCCCATGATTCGACCACAGTTGAGTCCTCCAACTCAATCGTGGCCGAGTCCCAAGACCCGATGTCCCGAGGTCCATGCCCCCGCTCGCACCCAGGAACCAAGGGCATGCCGGCCATCAAAAAGATCATTGGTTTACCAAGAACCCCCGGTTTCATACATCCCTCCGACGGACTTGAACCCAGATTCGGGAGACCAGCCACATGAACAAGAATCCCACCGCACCCCCTCCCAGGTGGGCCCCCGGGTCACGCGCGAGGCATCCCCCGCCTCGCGAGGATACCTCCGGTGTCGGCACGACTTCTTCGTCGGACGAAACAGTGTCGGTGCGATTCGTTCTCTCTGGGCGGGGATTTAGGCCCTGGTCCGACAAAACGTCGTCGTCCTCGGCTCCATCCCTCGTATCCTGAGGAATCGGCTCTTCGTCCAGGACGGCGGTCTCCTCCACATGGACAGGTCTCTCATCCTCAACGGCACCCCCCCCATCTTCAGGTTCTGACGCAGCCTGGTCCTGGCCCTCCGGTGAATCGGGATCCCCCTTCTCCGGAGGAAGGCTCACGCACCGATTCTCCCGGCACGTCATGCCGTCCGGACAGTCCCCGCAGGACCAGCCACACTCGTCCTCCCCGCATTCCTTTCCCTCGCATTGGGGCTCGCACGGCACGCAGCCTCCGCACGAGAACTGGCATTCGTACGTGCACTTCCAGTCCCACCTCTCCTCGCAGCAAAAGGGGTCAATTTGACAGACGCATGTGGCGCAAGCGCAGCCCTTGCAACCGGGAAACGAGGTCTCCACGCATCCGTACCCGTAGGCGCAACGAAAGAAGTCGGTGCACCAGAACCCCTCGGCGCACTGGCCGCATTCCGACCCACATCCGTCCTCCCCGCATTCCTTTCCCGCGCATTGCGGGGTGCAGCACTTGAAAAACCAGCACGTCTGTCCGGGCGCACATTCCCCGCACTCGCCTCCGCACTGGTCGTCCCCGCACTCCTTCCCCTCGCACTCCGGCCTGCACGTGAAATCGCACTCCATCGGATAAGTTCCGCTCGGGTCAGGAAGGCCAGGAGGGGGGACACATGAATATGACTCCAAATAGGGAGTCGATGAGTCCCAGCCGCATTCAGTATCACCCTGACAGGAGACGAAATGCAACTCCCTCTCCGCCTCAGAACACCAAACAAGATAGCCCTGATAACAACAACCCTCGTAGCCGACACTCCCACATGCGTACACACATCTATCCACCACGCACGTCTCCCCCTGACCGCAATCGCCGCAGGACCCTCCGCAACCGTCATCTCCGCATTCCTTTCCCGCGCAGGCAGGGACGCATTGGGCAAACGCAGGAAGCGCGTTGCTCCAGACACCCGCGAACGCGAGCAGCGTAAGAACCATCCGACTCATGGCAGCCTCCAGACGCGGACGTTGTCCACGAAATACCCGCCATAGCCCATCTGGCAGAACCGGAGCCATGCACCATCCCGGTCTGGCCTGGCCACGAACCAGACCCTCGCGGGAGCCTCCATGCTCGGTGGAAGGTGGTACCAGTTGGAGGCCACCGACCAATGTGGGTCTGGATCCCCTACCTCGATGATCGCGCTCGGAAGCGTGGGTTCGAGCTCATCCGACCAACCCTTCCGCACCGTCCAGTAGTCCGCCGATATGAGATACCGGTCCCCTCCCCGGAAGGCGGGATTCAGCCGGACAGGACACACGACCAGGGGGACTCCGACCGGTTCGTTCTTGTCCGAAGTACAACTCGGGTCCGATTCCGGTGAGATCTCCCATCCGTGATCCGAGACCGTCAGGCAGACCTCCGCTGTGTTCGCGTCACCCCGGATTTCGTAGAAACGGCCCCGGATGCTGGTGTCGGATAACGCACCATTTACCGCCAGCGGCGGTCCGGGACCGTGAACGACGCCACCCACCGAGACTAGCCAGGGTTCTTCCGGCCCTCCTTGGAAGGTGGCTCCGTCGCGGACGACCACCAGGTCCTTCAAAGAGTATTGCGCGGCCGTCTTGGCGAAGTTACCGTACCGAGCCCCGAAATAGAGCGCCTCGGGGTGGTCTGCCGACCGCAAAACCACGGTGAGAGGGGTCCATTCGTCGGGCAAATCGAATTCACGACACTCATCGTTCAGGAGTCCTGAATTCGCGAGACACACCACGCCCTTCGGCTTTGTCCCGAACCAGCCGAGCGCCCCTGGCTCCCGTTTCCGCGAGAACGAGATCCGGTAACTCGCGTTCGGACACAGATAGATCCCGCACTCCACACAATGGTCGCTGGCGCCATACATGACCGTCATCGAGTAGTAGCCAGGTTTGGCTAGGTCTCCGAGCAGAGGGTTGTACACCGGCTCACAGGCCGACAGCCACGAGAAGTCGTCCTTGGCCACCGCCGAACATCCCTTGCCCTCGCACGCGTCCGCGACGAAGTTCGAATTCTTGTCGAGCTCTTCCACGTCGGGTCCATGGGTACAGGAATCGCACGCATCACCCACGCCATCGGAATCCAGGTCGGACTGCTGCGGGTCGTTGACAAGTGGACACGCATCGCGGGAGTTCTCGACCCCGTCGTCATCCAGGTCGTTCGCGAAGCGGATCACCATGGTGGGGTCCCCGAAAACCTGCCAGGCGATGGCCCAAACCCGATTGTCCTGTCGCCAGTCGGTGCTCATCTGGAGGTGAAACCCCGTCTTCACAATGGCCTCGATCCACAGCAGCCCGGAACCGAAGGTCAATGCCTGGGACTGCTCAAGTGGGCCGCCACGGGCAAGATCGCGGATGAGGTTCACAAGATACTGCCCACCTTGGCCCTGGTCCACCACATTCATCGCGGCGAATTGCGAGAAACCTCGGTCAGGAAACCAGGTCAGGAAGCTCTCAGTCACCGTGTTCGTATCATGCGTATCGAAGTAGCCTCCTCCGGACAAGCACCCCAGGGCCACCGCGACGGGGAAAAAGGGTTGACGGAACGGCGGCTGATCCGTTCGGTCCTGGAAGACGTCGTACGGCAAGAGAACCGTGTCCATGGTTTTCGAGGCGGACACGACTCGATAGGCGCCGTGTCCGCTCGCCACCACCAGGCCAACACCCTTCTGCAAGGCCGAAATCGTTCGCTCGAGCCCGTCCTTCACGACAGACCCGAACGTATAGACCATGTCGAAACGCGGGAAGGACTTCCCGCCGTCCAGGTCCGGAAGACGCCTCAAGGTCTCGGGTACCCCGGTGGAGTTGGTGTCAGGAGCAGGTGCCAGCAGCAGGACACGAGACGAATACTGGGAGACACCACCTGCCGTCTCGTACTCGATGATCTTAGAAAAGGCGTTTTTCGCGGCAGTCGCGGCATCGAGGGGTGGATCGCCGTTTCTCATTTTGATGGAGATCCGCCCGGGCATCGGGATATCGGGCACGAAGTCGTCGTCCATGTGGGTATAAAAATAGTCGCCCACGAACTGTGAATGACGGAAGAAGAGGGGCGACAGGCGCCTGCCGTATTTGCCGCTCGTGAATCCAAACCCCCAAAATGCTCCAGGAGGTATTGCCACCGGGCACTCCGTACACCCCTTCCAGTAGGTCTGAAGATGCCGCCAGTCGTGCAGGTCCACCGGGTTGTCAGGACCAAATATCACAAGGTGGCCCCATGGGAGCGGTTCGGTGGGGTACAGCCAGGACTGTACGAGAATGCGCCACAGAAGGACCCCGATGGAATCGGAAAGCTTCAAACCGCAGAATTCGTGAAGCGCCTCGCCAAGGTATCGGATCCTGGCTTCGTAGAACCCGGGCGGATCGCCGGGTCCCACCCGGAAATCCTCCGGCCCCAAAATTGAACTCGGGGTCAGTTTGTCCAAGACCTCGAGTATTGGATCGCTGGGGGGCGCAGCGGGCCTCCGCATCAACTTCACCCCGAGACCCTCCGCGTAGTTCACCAGTCTTACGCGAAATGGGACCCAGCCGTCGCCATCCGGGTCCAGGGCCTGGACCGTGGCCTCGTCCAACGTAAATTCCCGAATCCGTTGACTCGAGATGGGTGAGTACCTCATCGTGACCTTTTGGGGCCATTCTTCTGCCTTCTCGGAATCGGTGAGCCCGCCCGAAAAGAACTCGGCTTGCTCTCGGTTCAACTCGATGCAGCAACCTGTCCCCTCGATGTCGTGAAGCAGGTCTTCGCACGGGCGAACCAGACAGCCGTCCCTGATCCAGATTCCGAACGGCCGCGGCTCGGGGTCATAACGCTGGCAAACCTCGTCGTTGACCCACGGGACCACCACGTCCACCACCGGGGATTCCGGAGGCCCCAACGTCAACTCGCACCAGTCCCCGCAATCCAGCAAATACCGGGGCTTCGAAGGGTCCAGTCGGATTTCGCCGCTCAACTCCACCGCCGAATAGCGTGAAACATCGGTCCCGAACAGTCCGGTCCCCGCCTCCGCGCCCGGAGGGATGTCGAAGGCCGAACCGACAAAGAGGACGAAGAGTTCGCCCGTGCCGACAGATTTGTGCAACTGGCGAAGCGCCTCTCGGATCCGCGTGGGATACGAGACCTGCTGCAAAGATGCGGTCTCCCGTAGGGATTCTGTCGTCCATTTCACCCACTCAAACGTACCCGCATCCGGTTTCCTGTCAATGAAATATCGTTGAATTACATCTCCTTCGGTCGGGTGGTTGAACAGGACTTGGGGCGCGATGACCACGAACTTCGGCTTCCCTCGGTAGTCCCTTGAACCCGAATCCATCATCCCGGGATTGGTCACCATCCGGTCCACGACCGCGTCCACCCCGGGGGAAGCCGCCGGCCTGGATCTGGAGGATGCTCCCCTAAATTGCAAGAGAATCTCGCCGGACGTGATCAGATAGACCGTCCGTTCCGCCGGAATATATTGCAACGGACAGATGTCGACCCCGATGAGTCGGCGATGGCGCATGGACCCTGGCGGATAGACCTTCACCACGGAACCGGGAACCTCATCCCTCTGATTGCCGTAGTACTCCGCGTCGAACAGGAATTCATCCTGTCGCTCGGGGTCCCGAGCTGGGTGTAGCAAGATGTCCGGGTATTGTCGGACCTGCAAACGCCGAACCGACGTGACGACGACAGACTCGACCTCCCACGGAACCTCGAGCACCAGGTGGATCACCGGGATTGCGGGCCTGCCTGGATCACCCGTCAACCGAAAGCCGTCCATGTAGGGCTCAACGGTGGTTCCGGCTGGGGTCCGGTGACGGATCATGTCAAAACCCGTCGCAGTGAAGCGAATGACAAGACCTGTAGCCGTTTTCTCGACCATAGGATGGAAGAAGCCCCCGAAGTCGCATGCATCACCCACCCCATCCCCATCCGAGTCGTCCTGTGCCGGATTCGCGATGCGGGGACAGTTGTCGGAATCGCCGCAGATGCCATCCCCGTCGTCGTCGTTCGCCGGGTCGAGTGGACAGGGGTCACCCGGGTCGTTCAGACCGTCCCGGTCGGCATCCGGGATCGGGAGTTCGCACCGATATTCGCAGACGTGGTCAATGCAACGAAAGGTTCCCGAAAGACACGCGGGTGCGGTCAACCCCTGTTCAGCGCAGTCGGCGTCAGTATTGCACACACCCCCCCCCGGGTTGCAGACCCAGTGGCACTCACCCGACTGGCAGGTCCACGACCCGGGACACTCGGGATGCTCGTGCCCCTCGCAGTCGGATTCGTCCTCGCAAGGACATGACGTAAAGCCCACCAAAAATACCGATGACACAATGACCGTCATGCCCTGAGGCACCGCCCGCGACATCCCCCTCAAACCCATGGCTTTTCCTCCATCCCGACGACGAAGCCGACTCGAAAACCCCTTCGGGGGCGCCATTCCGAAACCAACGTCATGTTCCCGACTTGATTCTCGTTTGTCAAGTACCCATCGAGTGGACCTTCCCCGGAGGGTCGGCGAGGGAGAAGGGGCGATTTGACCGGGGACTACCGGGCGCAACTGCACGAATTGGGCGAGCCTCCTGAAACTCCGGTACGAAATCTCTAACAAGAAAGCGCCGACCGGCGCAAAGACTCGAAAGGAGCCTCGCAAATGAGGATTTTGCGACGGTTGGGTCAGTTTGTCCAGAAAGTTGCGGCAGGGCACCGGCAGCCGGACCAAAGGTTCGTCGCTGACTGCATCCAGGGGATGGTCCATCGTGGCAGTCCGATGCTCCCGGAGATCGGCCGCGCGCTTTGGGAGCGAATCCCGCTGCTGAAGTACGGTGACGGGCCTCTAGCCGGATGGCGTCATCACCCCACTTCGACGACGAGCGGTTGCGGCAGAACTTTGTGGCCGAGGTGGCCCTACTGACGAAGCGGAAGTTGTCGGTCGTAGACGTGGATCGGAAAGACGTACGGGGCCAGCGAGGGCTGATCGTGGGCGACATGGGCCGGTCCCAGCGTATCATGCTCCTGCTGCTGGAGAGTTCCCGCGAATGCGAAGGAGGCGGCCCAGATTCTACGGGCCTACCTTTGGCGCTTTGGGGAGCGGAAGGACTTTGGCGAGAGCCAGCAAGTAGGTCTAGGGTGCCGAGCAGGCGCGCGTCCTGCGCGGTCGCTCGGTTGGTGAGGCTCAAGGCGATGGTCCTCTCTGGGCTGTAGCTTCCTTTTGCTCCTGGCACCCGTCAGCGCTGCCTGGGTCATGGCCAAGGCGAAGACCGTGGGGAAGCCGCCACTCCTTTGGGACGACCCCATGGCCGAGGGACTGCGTCTTCTGATGTAGCGCATGGGGTCGCCTCATGAGCGGCCAGGTGGCCCATGCATCCGGCCGGATAGACGACCCCGGACAGTCAAGGACAAGTTGGGGGAAAGGGGGCCGTGCATCTGCAGCCGCCGTTTTTTGGTCTCCTCGCGTCCAAAAGGGACCCAGCCGGACCAAGGATCGCCACGCAACCCCGTCCATCGTCATCCGCTGGGGAAGGTCCACGGCGCACTTGGAGTACACTTCCTGCTCGAGGCTGTGACATCAGGAGGTCCCGCACGTGAATCGAAAACCCGAACCGCCGAGCCTTGGGGGCCAGGGGGACCTTGTCCCGCCCCTGCGGCCAGACGTGAGGCTCGACGAGGCCGAGAAGGACGGGGCAAAGGTCTATTACCTCGTGGACGCGAAATTCCGCAGGAGGGTGCGTCTGGACAGGCGAGGTCGAGACGTGGCGGCCCTTTTGGACAGACCCCAGGACCTCCGCATGTTGCTCGACCGGATCTCCCTGACCGGGACCTCCATGGCCCCTGAGGCCCTCCGCCGGGTGCTGAACGCCCTGGACGGCCTTGGCCTGCTGGACGGATCAGCACGCCCGGCAGTGGACTGGGGGGAAGGAGCGTGGCGGAGCGACGCTGATGCCGGAGGCGCCACTTCGGGCGATGTGGAACCAGTGCCCCTCCTGATCCCGGAGGACTTACGCTTTACGTGCACCGGCTGCGGGTCCTGCTGTATCGGTGTCAATGTGGGGCCCGTGGGGGAGGACGTCGCTCAAAACATCCGCGACCACATGGCAGAACTGGACCCCGAGAGCGCGCTAGGCAAGACGCCGTTCTTCACCATGGTTCCCGAGGGCGAGGACGAGGAGATCCTCGTGTGCCAGACCCGCAACGGGGCTTGCATCTTTTTGGACCCGGACGGTCTGTGTCGGGTCCATCGGCGCCTGGGCGAGCGCGCCAAGCCCTTGATCTGTCGCCTGTTTCCGTACAGGTTCGTCTGGACTCCGCAGGGGGTCCTCGTGGGACTCCAGACCGAGTGCCGGGACATCTTGCGGGCCTCGCTAGGGCAACCGGTCCGCGAGCAGGAGACCGCGCTGCGAGACCTCTTGCACCTCATCCCGAAGATCCCGAGGGTCCGGCCTCATGTGTCCCTCGATGGAGAGACAACGTTTTCGTACAGCGACTACCTGACCGTCGAGCGGGAGGTCCTCGATGCGGTGGAGGCGGCGGCGGATCAGGGGGGGTGGGGAATGCTGCTCGCGGGAACTCGGGCGCTCCTCGGACGCTGCCGCAAGGTCGAGCCGCCACCGGACCGGGAAGACTTGCGAGTCGCCTTCTACTCCCTCCTTCGAGACGTCGGCGAGACCCTGATACGGCTGAAGAGCCGCTACCACGAGGAGGGGGAGCGCATCCGGTTCCACACCGGGAACCTCGACATGCTGGTGGAGGCCCTTCGCGACTCTCCCCTGTTCGCGCGTCGGATCTTCTCAGCCGAGGAGGGGGACGGCGCGCGCTTCGCACGTCTGGTCATCGTCAACTACTGGCGATCCCGCGAGGAGGTCTTCGGCCCGCCGGACCTGCTGACAGCCGCGGGGGAGCTCGCCTTCGCATGGTTCATGACCCGTGCCCAGGCCGTGTCTCGCGCCCGGCAGGTCCATCGGCTCGACACGGACCCGCGCGATCTCGTGGACGCCTGGGTCTCGACCCACATGCTCCTGCGCAATCATCGGGTCCGCGAGGCCTTCCACCGCTTCCGCGAGCAGGTCCGACGGACCTTTGCGCATCACCTCGGGGCCCTCATCGAGCACAAGGCCCACCTGGAACAGGCGAACCCCCAGACGGACTTCTATTTGTTCTGACCATTTGTGCTACGGGTCAGGGTCCACTAGCACGACCGTGATGTTGTCGTGTCCCCCAGCGTCCTCCGCGGCCTGGATCAACCGGGAAGCGCGCTCCTTCAGGGAACCTGGCCCCATCAGAATACCCCGGATGGCCTCGTCATCAACCATGTCGGTCAGGCCATCCGAGCACAACAGGTACAGGTCCCCGCGGCGGACCCTCCGCCTGAAAAAGTCCACCTGGGCCCTCTCGGACAGCCCGATGGCCTTCATGATCACGTTGCGGTAGGGGAAGGACCTTGCTTCTGACGGACGGATCATGTCGAGTCTCAGGTACTCGTTCAGCAGCGAGTGGTCCACCGACAACTGCCGCAGGCGGCCATTTCTCAAACGATAGATACGACTGTCGCCCGAATAGACCACGAAGACGGTCGAGCCGTGGAAGTAGGCGGCCACGAGGGTCGTACCCATCCCGGCCATCCCCTCGTTTTGGGACGCCATGTCCCGGATGAGGCGGTTGGCGAACTCGACGGCGGCCAACAGGTCCGCCTCGCCCCGCGAGCGAAGTCGCAACGCCTCGTGAACCCTTCGCAAAAACGGGTTCATGGCATCGTCCCCCACGCGGCCGGTGAACCAGTCCCGCAGGACCCCGACGCAGACGTTCGCGGCCACATCCCCCCGCTGGTGGCCCCCCATCCCGTCCGCGACCACGTACAGACCCACCTCCGGCAGCAGCAGAAAGGCGTCCTCGTTGCGGCGGCGCACCTGTCCCACTACCGACTCGGCACAGGCCTTCGAATCTCCCTCCATGGCGTCATACCTCACGGCCCGCGCCGGGGAGGCGGGGGAAGAATTGGTGCCCTCTCCTTGGACTCCTGGGACCTCTGGAGCTCAACCTCCGCGAAGAGCATCTCCGGGGCCACGGTCGAGACAGGGATGGACCCGGACTCGGCCCCGCAGTACCCGTTGAAGACCCCGTATCGGTCCGAGGTCGCCAGGATCTTGTTGATGGACGACAGGGGGGTCCCCACGATCTCGACGCCCCTCACAAGGGACAACTCGCCCGTCTCGGCATCCACCCGGTAGGCCACGCGGGGGACCCCCTTGAATGCCTGATAGCCGTACGTGCTCGTGTTCGTCGAGCCGCCGGCTATGGTCTCGATGATCAGGCCGTAGGGTTTGCCCTGCCTGCGGACCTCCTCGAGCAGCATCTCGCGCAGCCTCGCGGACGACACCGGCGCGGTTCCCTCGACCACCAGGGTGGCCATCCGCCCCACCGGCCTCTGGAATCCGTCGGAGCGCCCGTGCCCGTTCGAGCGATCGAAACCCTCGACTGGGCGGCGCGAGAGCAAGAAGCCCCGCAAGACCCCTGCCTCCACCAGGACAGCGCGAACCGCGCGCACCCCCTCGTCGTCCACCCGGTAGTGCCCGTTGAGCGGCGTCCCGTCCCAGCGGGGCATCGTCGGGTCGTCGTACACCTGAATGAATTCAGGAAGTACTCTCTGCCCCAGATGCCCCTTGAAGGTGCGGCCCTCCTCTTCGTCCTCCTGGCGCTGCCCCTCCAGGCGGTGACCGAGGGTCTCGTGAAAGAACACCCCCGTAGCCTCGGGCGACATCAAGACCGGTACCGTGGCCGGGTCCAGGACCGGCGCCCGCCGCAGCCGGCACAGGCGCTCGGCCATTGCGCGGACCTCGGCCTCCAGACGTTCGGGCGAGGGCAGGTCCGACGACGCCCGCCCGTAGTGATAGACCGCGTCCTCGAGCAATTGCCCGTCGTCGGCCCGCACCAGGGCCGAGGCGAGGACCATCACGTAGTCGTCCACCGTGCGGACCACGGTCCCCTCGCTTGTCACGATGTAGCGGGTCAGCCGGACAGCCGACACCTCCACGGATGAGTCGAAGACCTCCGGGAAGTCCAGAAGGGCCCCGGACACCCTCCGGACCGCAGCCTCCCACGTCTTCCGGTCGAAGGTGAAGGGCCGCGCCTCCTCCACGAGGTGCACGGGCTCTTCCCTGGTCATGCTGCCGGTGGAGCGCGCCTTCGGCTCGTTGACGAGCTTTCCGCGCACCTTCAGGTACGACACAAGGGCCGCCTTGTATCGGAAGTCGGTCAGGAGCCACAGGACCCTGCGCAGGGCCTCTTCGGACCTCTCGATGGGACCCAGGCTGTTCGGGACGTATTTCTGAGAGGGATTGAAGAGGGCCTCCTCGTCTTGCGACGAGTCTAGGGAGTAGTCCCCCACCCGGACCTCAACGTTCACGAAGCGGTTCAGGTAACGGTTACTCTGAAAGACGGCCCCTGCCTTGCCGCTGATGTAGGTGCGGTCCAGGTCCCTGACGGAGTACGCGATGAAGTACGGCGCCTCGTACCCCTCAAGGCGCAGCCTCTCCCGGTTCCGCTCGAGTTCCGAGATCATCGCCCGGAGCACCCAATCGTCTGGGTCTGCCAGGGAACCTGCTGGCAGCAAGGCCTCCACGAACACCAGGCACGCAAACACGGCTTGACGGGTCATCGTCCGCCCCCCTCGACCCCCACGAGCAGGGCGATCGCCTCTTCGTCCGCCGGGGGAAACTGGTAGGACGCAAAATCCGCGGGCAAGACCCATGCGAATCCGGCACAGTGGATGGCCTCGGGCTCCCCCCGCACCAAGGTGCAGCGATACGCCCGGAAGTCCACGGAGAAGTCCTGGTAGCAGTGCACCTTCCGGTCGAGGAGTGCGCCCACCTCCACCTCGACGCCGAGTTCCTCCAGCAGCTCGCGGCGCAGCGCCGTGGCATCGTCCTCGCCGGGCTCGACCTTGCCGCCGGGGAACTCCCACATCAGCGGAAAGACCGCATGGGGATTGCGCTGGGCGATAAGGTAGCGCCCGTCCCGCTCCACGACCGCGGCCACGACCTGGATGGTCGGCAGGGACGCCGGGCGACGAGATCCCCCTTCTGTCATCACTTTGCCTGCTTCAGCGACGACTCGCACGCCTCCTTGGACATCCCCTGGTTCACGCGCTCCGTGAACGTCTCGCAGAGGTTCTTGTCCTGCTTCTCCTCGCAATAGTACTTCAGGAGTTTCTCGCAGGGATTTCCGCCTCCGCAGGCGGAGGCGAAAACTGCCATCCCAGCGAGGAGGGCCATCACGATCCGCTTCATTGTTCGGTCCTCCTTTTTTCAAGCCACGCCCTGCCGGGCCTCCCCGAGGCGCCGGCCGGCCCGGGCAACCAAACCCTACATATCCACGATCCGGATGGCCGTTTGCCCCTTCTCCACGTTGACCGTCACCTTCCGGCTCGTAGTCTTGTTCTTGAGCAGAAACGTCTGCCGGCCGACCGGCACCTCGAATCTCGACACCGGGGTCGTACCGATCTTGCGCCCACGGTAGTACACATCCGCCCAGGGCCGCGCATTGATCGAGACATACCCCGTCTCGGACGGGGCCGGAGGAGGTGACGCCTTTCGCGCGAGCGTCACCTCGACCCGTTCCTTCACCGAAGCGATGCGGAGGCGCTTGCGGCCCGGCTCGTAGCCCGGCGCGCTCGCCTCGACCTCGACCTCGTCCCCGACGCGATGAGGACCGACCATCACCACCCGACCCCCCGCGAGCGACACCTCTCTACCGTTGACGAGGACCCTCGCACGTGGCGGACGCACCACCACCTCCACCTCGGCCACCGGCGCCTGCGCAGGGGGTCCCGCATCGGGCGGGCCGCCCCTGGTTCCGGCGTCCGGAGCGCCCGTGACGGCTACCGCGGCCCCCGCATCGGACGCAGCCACGGGTCCCGGGTCCGCGACGGTGGCCCTTACCGGACCAGTGTCGCTCGTCGTAAGCGTCGCAGGTTCTGGCAACGGCTCTCCCCCGGTCCACGCGAGGTACACCCCTCCCGCAGCGACCGCCACTGCGAGCAATGCAAGGAACACCCACCTGGCGGCCCTCGAGGACCCCGCTGCCTTGACCCTGCTGCGCGACCCGGTCCCGACCCGTAGCCGACCGGTGGCACCGACCTCGGACTCGGGCTCCGGGGCGGCACGGACACCGGTGATGGCGGCCTGCACCTCGTGTGCCGAGAGGGCCACGGTCGGCGGGGGCTCCTCCGACTCCGACGCACCCCTCGAACCCTCGGGCCCCTCCCCGATCTGCGGGGCTGTTGTCTCGCCCCGGGACAGCATCTCCTCGAGTTCCTTTTTCAGCATCCCAACCGGAACTGTCGTGGGCGGCTTCTTCGCTGCGAGTTCTACCGCGATGGTCGCCGCGTCGGGTCTGACCTCTGGGGCCGCTCCCTGTCCTTCCTCTGCCAGCACCGCGGTCCCGGCCTGCGGGGGCACGGCCCCCGACGCGAACTCCCGCCCCTTCGGCGTCGGTTCCTTCGCGTATTCCGGGATCTCGTCGAGTTCGTCGGCGAACAGGTCACGCAGGTATGCCCCGATATCCACCTCGTCCCGCCCCGAGGCATGTCTGAACACAAAGTTCTGGAGGTCCTTCTCGAGGGCTGCCATGTCGGGGTAGCGCTCCCCCAGTTCCCGCCGAAGGCCCTTCAGGACAATGGCGTCCAGGTCGCGCACCACCTCCGGGCGGAAAAGGGATGGCGGCGGAATATTTTGATTCAATACATTATTGAGAATCTCAAAATCCGTCTCCCCATCGAAGAGTCGCCGGTACGTTAGCATCTCCCACAGGACCGCGCACAGGGCGAAGATGTCCGAGCGGGCGTCCAGTGGTTTGCCCTTGGCCTGTTCCGGGGACATGTAGGCGCACTTGCCCTTCACGGTCCCGGCCCGGGTCTTCGTGGAGCGCGCCGCGGCCTTCGCGATCCCGAAGTCGGTCAGTTTCACGTCGCCCACGAACGAGATCAGGATGTTGTGGGGACTCACGTCCCGGTGAACGATGTGGAGCGGCTCGCCCGTCTCGCTCCTGCGCGTGTGGGCGTAGTGCAACCCTGACGCGATGAGCGAGACGACGTGCGCGGCCAGGACCGGGGACATCTTCTTGCCCGTCTTGCGGCCGCGGTCGAGGACCTTGCGCAGGTCCCGGCCCTCGACGTACTCCATGGCGATGTAGTACGCGTCGTCCACCTTGTCGAAATCAAGGACCTGGATGATGTTCGCGTGGTGGAGCGCCGCCGCGATCCGCGCCTCGTCAATGAACATGCTGACGAAGGCCTCGTCCTCGCTGTACGAGGGGAGGATGCGCTTGATGACCACGGTCCTCTGGAACCCCTTGGCCCCCACGGCCTTGGCCAAGAAGACCTCGGCCATCCCACCCACGGCCAGTTTGCGAAGCAGGACGTACTTGCCGAACCGCTGGGGGAACCCGGTCGCCATCCCCTCTCCCGGCGAAACCGGACCGCATTATATCACCGTTTCACATCCTTCCTACGCCGGCTGGAACAATCCTCGTCTGTCACCTCCTTCCCGTGCACGTGATCGTGGGCGTACACGTGAACGAACGAACTCTGGCGCTTCCACTTCGTCCGCGGCTGCGGCAATGTTTTCCGGGGCGATGAAGGCCACACCACCCGCCTGGTCATCGGCGTTCGAGTCGCGTGTTCGGGACGGCGGGGACCATCGTTCGCGGAAAAGGCAATGGTCTCGCTGCCGGAGGACGCACGACAGGCCGAGTCCGAGTGCCGGCGGGGGTGGCGGTACTCGCAGGGGAAGGGACCACCGGCCGCCTCATGAGGCGGGTCGAAGGGACCTCCTCGCGCTCGGGTGTGCGCGCGTGGTCCGTGCTGCTCGGAGGGGGGCTTTCTCGGACGCGCGCCGGACTCGGAGCCGGCTCGGAACGCGGACGCGGCGAGACCACAGGCGCTCGCACCCGTTCGGGGGGAACTTGTGCCTTCTGTCCCTGCTCTGGCGAGACAGGAGGCCGGGCTGGCTTGACTCGATACTCCCTGGGTACCCTTTGAGGAGGACGGACGGTTGGACGCTCGAACGGACTGCCTGGCTGCGCAGGACCCTCCTCGGGCGCCCAGCGAGCGGCCGACGGCACTTCGCCGGACCCGTTGTCCACGCGGCCCTTCCAGACGGGCTTGGACGGCGTCGTGCCTCTTGGGGGCCTCTGCGCTGGATCGGACGGCGCTGTCGAGGCCTCGACAGGGGGCACTGCCACTCCCATGACCGGACGTTGCGCCGAGGCGTCCGCCGCGTCCAGCGCCTGGCCGACTCCGACACGGCGCGGCTGTCTCCCCCCTGCGAGGGCGCCGGTCGAGGTCCGGATGCGGTCAGCGGCCTTGCGGTACTCGTCGGGTACCCGCGCGGGAGGGTCCACAGGCTCGAACCAGCGGTCAAGGCCAGGGCGCGGAGACACAGGCTTCAAGGGGACCTCTCGTGGCCGCACCTTTGTCTTGTGGGCCCAGAACTTCCACGCATCGGATGGCCTGCTCCCTCCGCCGGGGATCGGGCCCACGTGGCCTTTGCGCAGCGCCTCATTGAAGGCCTTGTTGGTGGTCACGGGGTCCGCAAACCGGATCGCGGTCAGGTCCCTTGCCGGGCCGGAGGCCGTCTGCCCGGGACCTCTCGGAGCGTGACTGGATTCCTCGCCCGCCGGACCAGTTCCGTCGTGATCGTGGGGATAGAAGTCCTCGTACGTGGTCGCCACGAAGCCCGGGTTTGCCTCCCCATCCCCCGCGGCCCTGCCCACCGCGTACCCGAGCCAGTAGCCGTCATCGAAGCCGTGCTCGTACCCGTACCAGTAGCCCCAGGGCCAGGAGGGGTCGTAGGGGTACCAGCCAATCCACAGCGGCCCGAAGAAGAAGGTGACGACCGCTGGCCGCCAGACGCAGACCGGCTCTGGGACCCAGACCCAGCCATAGAAACGGTGATGGCGCCAGTGGCCGCAATGGTCCGTGATCGCCCCCCACGGGTCGTACGAGTACCAGGTCCAGCCGAACCTGGTCCAGTACCAGTACCCGTGCCGGTAGGGGCTCCAGCCGGCCACGTACACGACCGGAACGAAGACGCGGAGGTCGCCCACCCGCACCCAGTATCCGAGCCCCTCGATTTCGCGCTCCCACGCGGGGCGGTCCGTGGTACCCACGGATTCCTCCTGGACGAGTTCCACCACATCCGAGGCCGTGCCCCCTTTCAGCGAGGCCCGGATGCGGATGCGGGCCGGAGGCTCCCAGGGGACGTAGTAGTTCACCCCGTACGGCGTGGCCTCGAAACGGCTGTCAGCCGGACAGCCCACCGCCGGGTCGCACCGGTCCGGTGGAGAGTCTGCCTGCCAGGCGAAGTCCTCTGGAGGCCGGCGGGCGTACTCGATCCGACCGGACGCGTCCACGAAGACCTCGTCTGCGGAGAAGGAAACCACCTGGCCCGGACGGACCAGGACCCGTCTGACCGTACCCTCGGGTGCAAACCGTCCGTCCGCGGCCACGATGCGGACATCAGCATCTGCTGGCGGGCCAAACCCAAGGAGACCAGTTCCGAGCGTCATGGCGAGGGCGAAACGCACGGGGTTCATCGCACGCCTCCGTGGCGGTCACAGGGATGGACGGCCATCGGGGGTCGGTTATTCGCAGCCGCTTCGAAGCAGCCGCCCACAAAAGCGGCGGGCCGCACAACGCAGGGCGAATGCGCCCACGACGAGGATCGGCAGCCAGCCGAGGACCGACGCGGGGGCACGCGCCGAGGCGCACCCGCCGCCGCTCCCGGAAACAACGGATTCCGGGCGGAGGTCAGGGGTGACACCGTCCTCGGAGGCGAGGTCCTTTGGCATCTCCTTCCCCGGAGGGTCGGGCAACGAGCCGGCATCCGGCACTTCCGGGGCGTCGGCCAACGACGCGGCGTCGGGAGCCGGCTCGACGCGGGCCTCCTCGGGCTGCGGCTCGACGGACGGCTCCGGCCCCGGGTCAGAGGTCGGGACATCCGCGGGGCCCAGGTCCACGGGCGGAAGGTCGGGGAACGATGCATCCGGCATGCACGGCGAGAGGAACACGTGCCAGTCCTGGCCCCCGTTGTTGTCCCACGTGCCGTCGTCGTGATGGAACACGAAGTCCACCTGGTGCGCGAGGTCGTGAAACGGCCCGAGCGTCACGCAAAACTCCCCGTCCCCGCAGGCGGCCATCGGGGTCTCGACCGACTTCCCGTCCCCGAACTCCGTGGTCCCGGGTGGCCACAGCGCCACGGGCGGCACCTTCCAGCCGTCCACGCCCCAGTGCAGGCGCCCGGCCCGGTCGTGGCGGATCGTGATCGCATCGTCGCAGTCCGGGTGCGCGGGCGACCATATCCCGTCGCCCGGCGTTCCCCCGTCGGACCCGATGTAGAGGTGCTGGATCGCGGTCCGCGCGACGTTCCCCTTCGTGTCCGAGACCTCGACGTACCAGTCAATCAAGACGTCGGATTGTCCGGTCAGCCGGACCCAGAAGAGGTCCGCGATCTCGCCGGGCAGGATGGACGTGTCGAACTCCGGGTCGCCGGTCGGGTTCCCCTTGGGGAAGGCCCTGCGGGCCATGGGCAACGACTGCCAGGGGCCGACCCCGGGCCCGCCCGCGTAGGTCTCGTTCGCGTCGTCCCACAGCGGGTTTTCGCCGTCCTCGTCCAGGCGGTAGCGCAGGGTCGCCCCCGCAACGCCCGAGACGTCGTATGCGAACGTCCAGAACAGGGTGTCCGGCGGCAGGACGACCTGCTTGTAGTGATAGGGTGGGCCGAAGTTGACCCCACCAGGATTGTCCGGCCAGTGCTGGGGCAGAAACACGGTCGGGGGCGTGTGGTCCGGCGCGCCGGGGGGCAGGGCCTTCTTGGCGCGCGCCACGGCCTCGTTGCAGGCGACCACGGGCTTGAGTTCCATGTCGAGCACCTTGCCGTAGTACATGTACCCGCTGTTGAGGGCCCCGAGCAGGAAGTGCCAGGCGCGCTCCAGTTCCGTGGCGCCCGCGGATTCCGGGTGCAGGACCTTGGCGGGCCTCGCGGGGCCGACCGCGTCCTCGGCGGTCAGGACCCAGTTCGTCGCGGCCATGATCACCGCGAAGTTGCGCTCGTCCTCGGCCCAGCCCGTGGCGGGGTCCACCTCGCCCGCCGCGTTCATGAGGGGCCAGTTCCAGTTCCAGAAGGCCGGGGCCCCGAAATCGCCGTCCGCATTGACCCAGGCCCCGTCCTCGACATGGACGAAGTCGTCCGGGTCCACCGGGTGGTCGGCCAGGTAGCCCTGGATGGTGGTCGGGACGTACCCCTTGCCCGCCGCGGCCTGGGCCAGGGCCGGGACGCACTCCATGTAGTAGGAATACCCGCCCCCGAAGGCGTTGTCCCCGTCGTGGGCCAGGACCACCAGGATGGGGTGGGACGGGTCGCTCGTGCCCGCATAGACCGAGGCGTCGTCGAGCCCGTAGCACGAGTACCCGTCCTTCCACGACTCGCCCTGGGCCGCGGGGACCACGACGATTGTGGAGGCCTGGCCCGTGGCCGGGTCCACGTACCGGGCACGGTGCGGGCGGTAGGCGAAGGGATAGGCGTTCGCGGGCGAGACCCCGCGGTCAATCGAGATGCGGTTGTAGGTGCCCTGGGCCGGGTTCTGGAGGTCCGCGCGGTTGGGCGGCGGGATGTTGTCGCCGCCAGACCCCGGGACCCAGGGGTAGTCCTTGCACGCCCGCGACAGGTGCGCGTTCGAGACCACGACCCACTCGATCCCGGCGTCGGCGAGCGCCGGGATGAGCCGCTCCGAAAACGCCATCTCGGGCGGGAACAGCCCCTTGGAGGGCGCCCCGGAACCCCATGCCTCCGGATAGACGGCCTGGTACACGGCGAGTTCCATCCGGACCACCCGGTCGTCCGTGAGGGGCAGAAGTGGGTGATGGAAGGGGAAAATCACGATGTCCATCCGGGGTGTTCCCTGCTTTGTCTTCCAGGAGCGCGCCTCCTGGAAGGGGGCGTTCCAGGAGGGGCCGTAGCCGAGTTGCGAGACGGCGGCCAGGGACTGCACGTTCTCGATCAGGCCGCCCGAGTAACTGACCTGGACCCCCGCCTCCGGGAAACCGAGGAGGGCCTTCAGCGAGTCGCGCGGCCGCCACTGGTAGGCCGCGACCCGGTCGTCCTTGGCGAAGATGCCCTCGAGGTCGTCCAGGGGATGCGCGGCGCCTGCCTTCTTCGCCAGGATGGACTCCCACGCCCGTTGATACCGGTTCCCGGAGGTGTCCGGCGCCGGCCAGTAGATAGGCTGTTCGAGGTGCCACAGGTACGTGTAGTGGACCTGCGCGACCGCGACCGCGGGCAGGGCCAGGGTTGCGGCCAGCACGAACGCGCGCGCAAGCATCGGGGACCCCCGTCCGGGCATGGGATTCAAGGATAGCAGAAGGGGCCGGAGGCGGGGGACGGCGATGTGATCGACGCGGAACTGGTTGTTTCGTCCACGGGCACGTCCACGTGCACGGGCACGAAGAGCCCACGAGGTCGCGGATTCTTGCGCCGTATCCTGGGGTTGACAGTCCGGACTGCGGCGGCCATCATGACTGTCAAAGACGGTCGGCCTTCCGGGTCGTCCATGCACAAGGAGGTGAGTCACCATGCGGGCAGGGGAATCCCTTCCCGGTCGCCAGCAACCCTGGACCGCGGAGAGGTTCGTCAGGGAGGCTGGGGAGGTCGCGGGGCTGCTCGCCGGGGCCGCCACGCTCGGGGACGCGCGCTCGCGCCTGCGGCGCCGGGTCGCCCACCTCTATGACCGTTCCCAGCACCCCGACGCCAGAATCCACGAACTGGATCGGGTCATCGTGCGCGATTGCGCCCGGGCCTGGCTGTCCATCCTCCACCCCCGCAGTGAGCGCCTTGCCGGGTTCAGCGTGGCGCAGGCCCTGTGGGACGCGGCGAGGGGGGTCCCACGCCCCGAGCTGTCGCCCGCCTTCTGGGCCGAGGTCACCCACCTGGCGAAGGGCGTCAGCGGCCGGGTGCGGCTCCACGAGCACGACTTCCTCCAGGTCCCCCGGAGGCTCAAGGGGCGGGCGGCCGCGATTTTCCGGTCGGACGCCCTCGACGAACTCGGGGCCGCCTTCGACCTCGCGTGCGCCCGCTATCCGTCTGGCCTGGACCCCGCCGTCATTGCGGAGCGCGAGCGCAACCGGACCCGGATCCTGCGGGCGCTCGGCGGCAACGCGGAGGACTGGAACCGGTGGAACTGGCACCTGCGCCACGTCGCCCTGGACGACGAGGCCCTGGGCCGCCTGACGTCCCTGACCCCCTTGGAACGCGAGACGATCCGGCGGGCCACCTCGTCCGGGATCCCCTTCGGCGTGACGCCGTACTATGCGTCCCTGTTCTGCGAGGACCCCGGGGACGGCCGCGACCGCGCGGTCCGGGCCCAGGTCATCCCGCCTCCCGACTACGTGGAGGCCATGAGCCGCGTACGGGACCCCGAGACGCTGGACTTCATGAGGGAGGCGGACACCTCGCCAGTGGACCTCGTCACGCGGCGCTACGCGACGATCTGCATCCTGAAGCCCTACAACGCCTGTCCCCAGATTTGCGTCTATTGCCAGCGCAACTTCGAGATCAAGGGACCGCTGGCCCCCGGGGCGGCCGCCTCGCGCGACGCGATCCTCGAAGCGATGGACTTCATCGCGAGGCGTCCCCACCTCCACGAGGTCCTGGTGACCGGAGGGGACCCGCTCGTGCTGTCGGACCGGCGGATCGCCTGGATCCTGGGCCGCCTGTCCGAGATCCCCCACGTCGAGCGCGTCCGCATCGGGACCCGGACCCTCGTTACCATGCCGATGCGGGTCACGCGGCAACTGTGCAAGGTGCTGGCCGACTTCCGCGTCCCGGGCCGCCGGGAGGTCGCGGTCGTCACGCACGTGGAACACCCCATGGAGGTGACGCCGGAACTCGCCGCGGCCGTGGACCGCCTGCGCCTGCACGGCATCCCCGTCTATAACCAGCTCGTGTTCACGTTCTTCGTGTCCCGCCGGTTCGAGGCGGCCTGGCTGCGCCGCCTCCTGCGACGCTGCGGGATCGATCCCTATTACACGTTCAACACCAAGGGAAAGGACGAGACGCGGGCCTACCGGGTCCCCATCGCGCGGCTCCTCCAGGAACTGAAGGAGGAGGCGCGCCTGCTGCCGGGACTCGCCAGGACCGACGCCGCGGTCTATAACCTGCCCGCGATCGGCAAGAACGACCTCGCCTCGTGGCAACATCGGGACCTCATCTCGATCCTCCCCGACGGCTCGCGGCTGTACGAGTTCCACCCATGGGAAAAGAAGATCGCCGCCCAGAGGACCTACCTCGCCGCGGACGTCCCGATCCTGGATTACCTCAATCGTCTCGAAAGGTTCGGCGAGGATTCGGATGACTACGAGAGCATCTGGTACTATTTCTGACGGGTCTCGAGACCGGTCGGGGGACGTGCGAGGCAACCACACTCACGAACGGTATCTTCACGATCACGTCCATCTGAACTTGAACGTCCGCGGGCTGGCCAAGTCCGCGACCATGGCGATCAACGAGCGCAGCAACGACCTGATCGCGCGGGGACGGACCGTGCGCAAACTGGGCCTGAGCCAGTCCCCCTTCCCCGTGCCAGCGACCGTCGTCGAGGCGTTGCGGGCCAACGCACACCACAAGGAGTACCTCGAGGTCCGGGGGCTGCGAGCGCTCCGCGAGGCCATCGCCCACTTCCACGAGAAGAACGACGGAGTCCTGTTCGACCCGACCTGGTGATGGTGGGCCCCGGGTCGAAGGAACTGATGTTCTTGCTCCAGGTCGTCTACTACGGGGAACTCGTGGTCCCGACCCCCTGCTGGGTCTCGTACGCCCCCCAGGCCCAGATCGTGGGACACCCGGTGAACTTCGTCTCGACCGACTTTGACACCCGCTGGCACCTGACGGCGGAGGGGCTGGACCTCCTGTGCCGGAAGGACCCGGACCGCCCCCGGATCGTCATCCTGAACTACCCGGGCAACCCGGACGGGCTGACGTTCTCGGCCGCGGAACTCAAGCAAATCGCGCGCGTGGCCCGCAAGTACAACCTGGTGCTCCTGTCGGACGAGATCTACGGCCAGTTGCACCACGAGGGCAGGCACGTCTCCATCGCGCGCTTCTACCCGGAGGGCACCATCGTCAGTTCCGGCCTCTCCAAGTGGTGCGGGACCGGCGAGTGGCGGCTCGGGACCTTCGCCTTCCCCCGAAGCCTCGACTGGCTGTGCCGGGCCATGGTCACGCTCGCCTCCCAGACCTTCACCTCGACGAGCGCACCCATCCAGTACGCAGCCATCGCGGCCTTCCGGGACGGCGTTTCCCTCGAGGAGTACCTGACCCACGCGCGCCGCGTCCTGCGCGGCCTCGGCCGCCTGTGCGCGCGGATCCTCCGCGCCGCGGGCGCGCGGCTGCACGACCCCGAGGGCGCGTTCTACCTGTTCCCGGACTTCACGCCGCTCAAGGACAGGCTCCTTGAGCGCGGTATCCGCACCTCGATGGACCTGTGCGAGCGGCTCCTGGACGAGGCCGGCGTGGCCGTGCTGCCCGGAAGCGAGTTCGGCCGGCCCCCGGACGAGATGACCATCCGCATCGCCTACGTGGACTTCGACGGGGCCCGCGCCCTGTCCGCGAGCCAGCACGTCCCCCTGACCGAGGCCCTGGACGACGACTTCTTCCGCCACCACGCCTTCAAGACCGTCGAGGCCGTCGAGTCGCTCGCTGAATGGGTGGCCGGGTGACCGCATCTCGCGGCTTCCTCGGGTCCCTGGGGCGAGGCCCTTGTCTCTGCCTCAGCATAGCGGACGCTCGCTTTGTTACCTGTTGATTTCATTGACATTTCTCAAAATCCAGCCTACCGTTCGTCCGTCCTTGGATGGAGCGGGACATGGACTTCAACCTGGAGACCCTTCTCAAGTCGCGAGAAGAACTCGGGCGCATGGGGGGCCGGGACGTGCTGGCCAAGGCGCACCGGTTCGAGATCGCGGACATCCTGCGCGGGATCGGCCTGTACCCGTACTACTGCGAGATCGAACGCAACGAGGGGGCGGTCGCGGTCCTTCAAGGCCGCGAGGTCCTGATGCTCGGTTCCAACAACTACCTGGCACTGACGACTCATCCCGAGGTCCGCGCCGCGGCCGAGGCCGCAATCCGGGACCTCGGGACCAGCATGACCGGGTCGCGCCTGCTGAACGGCACGGCCCGCTACCACGCGGAGTTCGAGTCCGAGATTGCGGAGTTCGTGGGGAAGGAGGCGGCGCTCGTGTCCTCGACCGGGTACCAGGCGAACATCGGGGTCCTGAGCGGGCTGCTGGGCGGGGACGGGGTCGCGGTCCTGGACCGGTTCTGCCACGCGAGCCTTGTGGACGGGTGCCGGGTCGCGGGGGCGCGGGTCGCCTATTTCCGGCACAACGACGCGGCGGACCTGGACCGGGTCCTGGCGGAGGTCCCCGCGGAGACCCCGGCCCTCGTGGTGGTGGACGGCGTGTACAGCATGGAGGGCGACGTGGCGGACCTCCCGCGCATCGTGGAGGTCGCGCGGCGGCACAGGACCCGCATCCTCCTGGACGACGCGCACGGCATCGGGGTCCTGGGACCGGGGGGGCGCGGGACCGCGGCCCACTTCGGCCTGTCGGGCGAGGTGGACCTGATCGTGGGGACCTTCTCGAAGTCCCTCGCGTCGGTCGGGGGATTCGTGGCCGGGGACGCCCGCACGATGGACTACGTGAAGCACTTCGGGCGCTCCTTCGTGTTCAGCGCGAGCGCGCCCCCCGGGGCCGTGGCCGCAGCCCGGGCGGCCCTGGCCGTATTGAAGCGCGAGCCGGCACTCGTGGACCGCCTGCGCCGGAACGCCGATTACTGGAGGGAAGGGCTGCGCGCCATCGGGCTGGACGTGGGCGAGTCGTCCACCCCCATCTGTCCCGTGGTCACGGGCCAGGAGGTGACGACCCTCGGGGTGTGGAAGGATCTCCTCGACGCCGGGGTCTTCGTGAACCCGGTGCTTTACCCGGCCGTGCCGCGCAACCGAGCCATGCTCCGCACCTCGGTCACCGCGGCCCACACCCGCGAGCAACTGGACCGCGCGATCGCGGTCTTCCGGGAGGTGGCCGTGTCCTGGGGGCTGGCCTCGGGCGAAGGGACGCGAGATGGTTGGACGTCGGTGATAGGATAGGGCCAGTACGCACACCACGGGGTGAGACGTGTCCATCCAGGTTACGGAAGTCGCGTCCCGGCGCGACCTCGACGAGTTCATCGAGGTCCCGTACCGCGTCATGCGGGGCGACCCGGCATTTGTCCCGCCGCTGCGCATCGAGCGCCGGCAGGTCCTGGGCCGGGGCAACCCCTTCTTCCAGCACGGCGAGGCGACGTATTTCCTGGCCCGCCGGGATGGGCAGGTCGTGGGCCGCGTCTCGGCCCACCGGAACTTCCTGCACGAGGAGCGCTACCAGGACGGCGCGGGCTTCTTCGGCTTCTTCGATTGCGAGGACGACGAGGAGGCGGCCAAGGCCCTGCTGGACGCCGCGTGCGACCACTTGCGAAGCCGCGGGTGTCGCCTCGCGCGCGGTCCGTTTAGTTTCTCGATCAACGACGAGTCCGGCGTGTTGGTCGAGGGCTTCGACACCCCTGCCTACCTGATGATGCCGCACAATCCCCCCTACTACGACCGGCTCCTCCAGGCGGCCGGATTTCGCAAGGCCAAGGACCTGCTCGCGTGGTCCTACGACCCGACCCGGCCGGTCCCGGAGGCGGCCAGGATGGTCGCGGACGCCGTGCGCCAGCACCCGGGCCTGCGCATCCGCACCGTGCGGCGCAGGCACCTGCGCGAGGACCTGCGCATCATCCTTCAGGTCTTCAACGAGGCCTGGTCGCGCAACTGGGGCTTCCTCCCCCTGACCGAGGCCGAGGTCTCGCACGCCGCGGCCCAGATGAAGTGGTTTTTGGAGCCGGAACTCGCGCTCATCGCGGAGGTCGAGGGCCGGCCCGCCGCGATCTCCCTGGCGATCCCCAACCTCAACGAGGCGATCGCAGACCTGGACGGGCGGCTGTTCCCGCTCGGGTGGTTGAAACTGCTGTGGCGCCTGAAGGTGCGCAGGCCCCGCACCGCGCGCCTGATGCTGCTCGGGGTCCTGCCCGAGTTCCGCGGGTCCGCGCTCGGGGGCCTGTCGGTCCTGCTGTACGTCGAGGAGCACCTGCGCGGCCAGCGGCTCGGGCTTCGCGGCGGGGAACTGTCGTGGACGCTCGAGGACAACGTCAAGATCAACACGGGGATCGAACTGATGGGCGGGACGGTGTACAAGAGGTATCGGGTCTATGAGAAGGTGATCGGGCCCGGGGCGTGACCCCGGCCGGCACGGGGATGACGGATGGCGAGGCCCTCCCGGCGCGACCAGGTCCTGAATGCGGCGCGCGCCCTCTTCATCGCGAACGGCTACCGAGGGACGTCGCTGCGGGACATCGCGCGCGCGGCCCACGTCACGATGGGCGCGATCTACCACCATTTCCGCAACAAGGAGGACCTGTACCTCGCGGTGCTCGGCGACAACCACATCCTTCCCTACGTGCTGCGGCTCGGGAAACTGGTGGCCTCGCCGGAGTTCCCCGAAAACCTCGAGCAGGTCGGACGCGAGATCTGGCAGGCGGCCCGCGAGAACAAGGACTTCTTCAAACTGGTCTATGTGGACATCCTCGAGTTCGGTGGGCGCAACGTGAAGCCCCTGGTCCAGGAGATGCGCGCCGCGACCGCCTCGTTCGCGGAGGGGCTGATCCGGGAGCGGATCGCGCGCGGGGAGATGGCGGACCTGCACCCGCAGGTGGTCTTGCGGTGCCTGACCGACACCTTCCTGCACTACTACCTCGAGGAAATCATGCTCGAGAAGTCGCTCGCAGCCGAGGTCGGCCTGAACGACGACGAGGTCGCCCGGCAACTCGCGAGGATCCTGCTGCACGGGATACGGCCTGCCTGATTGCGCGTGTGTCGCAAGGGTCCTACACTCTCGCCGGTGGACGTCGGGAGGCCGCGATGAGAAGGGTCGCATCGTTGGTCGTGGTGGTCCTGGCCACGGTCGGGACCGCGCGGGCCGAGTGGAGGCGGGTGCACTCGTCCCAGGGCGAGTACCTGTTCGCGATGTCGTCGGTGGGTCCCAAGGAGTTCTTCGTCGCGGGGATGTTCATGGACCCCGCTTCCCGGCTGCCGCTGCCGCAACCCCGCGTGTACTGGACCCAGGACGGGGGCGCCCTGTTGAAACCCATCCTGGGGAACCTGCCGGCCTCGTTCACGTCGGGCATCCCGGCTGCCATCCACTTCCGGGACACGATGACGGGCCTGCTCGGGATGGGGAACAAGGTGTATCGCACGGTGAACCGCGGGGCCCAGTGGCAAGGGACGGACGTCGGGCACGGCGTGGGCGCTGTCCGTTTCGTTGGGGGCGACACGGCCATCGCGGTGGGCGACGACGGTTTGATCGCGCGGAGCGACGACGGCGGCCAGACGTGGACCCCGGTGGAATCCGGGACCGACGCGGACCTCGGCTGCCTGTTCTTCGTGGGGCGCGACACGGGCTTCGCGGCCGGGACCCGGGTCGTCGAGGAGGACGACGGCCAGGGCGGGACCACGACCCGCTACGAGGAGGCCGTCGTCTTGCTGACGTCGGATGGCGGGCGCACGTGGCGCAAGGGGTTCACGACCTCGGGGCTGGGGCTGTGCCCCCTGTTTTTCTTGAAGGACGGCCGGCGAGGCTGGCTCGCGGCCATGGAGCCGGACCCACAACCGGGCGGGCGCCGGAGCAAGGCCATCCTGCTGGCCACCACGGACGGGGGCCTCACCTTCGAGGACACAGGCCTGGACGTGCGGGTGGGGACGCTCCAGTTCCTGATGGCAATCCCCCTGACCGCGTCGTACTTCGTCGCGATGCACTGGGACGACGAGTTCCGGGGGCACCTGGCCGGCGCGGCCTACCTGATCTCGATGTCCTCCGGGATGGGCGGCGATCAGCACTTCTACCGCGTGGTGGACTTTCTGACCCTGGACGGCGGCCAGACCTGGAAGAAGACCGACCTGGGCACGATCTCGGTCTCGATGGGGGGCGGCGCGCCCTCGATCCAGGGCGATGGCCAGGTCCTGGGCGGCGAGATGCGCTCGCTGTTCGAGGGCTGGCTGGTGGGCGAGAACTCGGGCGTGTGGACATACCGGACCGTCTGCCAGACCCACGCGGACTGCGGCGAGGGGTACGTGTGCAACGCGGACTCGTCGTGCGAGGCCATGCCGCCGCCCCCGGACCCTTGCGCAGACGGGGGGTGCGGGCCGGACGCCGGCCTTGCGGACGGGTCGGACATCGCGGTTGGCCCGGGGCCGGACGGTGGGTACGGGTCGGACGCCATCGTGAACCCCGCCGATGCCGGTGGGACCGGGTCGTCGGGCGGGGGGTGCCGGGCCGCGCGGGTGGGCGAATGCCCGCTGTGGGTCCTCCTGGGGATCGCGGCCCTCGTGTTGCGCGCGAGGAGCGCTTGCCAGCGCGGGGCGCGCGTGCGATCCTGACGCCGTCTCGAGGGTGACCCGCATGTCCACCCGCCGCCGGATCGGCCAGTACGATGTCGTCGCGACCCTCGCGATGCTGGTCGGGGCCCTCCTGCTTGCCGAGAACTACGGACTGATCGGGCACGTGGGCCAGGGCTGGCCCCTGACGGTGACGCTCGCGGGGGCGGCTTTGGTGGTGGCCGGGGCGAACCGCGGGCGATACGGGCAGGGCCTCATCGGGACCGGCGTGTACCTGGTCCTCACCTCGTTCCTGTTCCTGTACCTGAACCTGACGTCTTGGTCCCGGATGGGCGACCTGTGGCCCCTCTTCATCGGGTTCCTCGGGGTCGCGATCTTCGTGTCCGGGGAGGGGCTCCGGCGCCGGGGCGCGCTCCTCGTCCTGTCGGTGGCGCTGGTCTTCCTGTCGCTGACGTTCTTCCTTGGGTTCAGCATCGAGGCCAGGTTGTGGCCGATCTCGCTTTTGCTGTTCGGGATCAGCCTTTTCTTTCTCGGAAGGGACGGCCATGG
>FWWL01003567.1_pt1 | contig 28125 bp, 22 predicted proteins | sample 2228331 | NCBI WGS metagenome assembly FWWL01 (sample SAMEA103939775, study PRJEB20133) | metagenome
GGACCATTGGATACAACAACTCCACTGACATTATATTTTTGTATCTCTGCAAAAGTAATTTTAGGAGGCACTACAACCGCCACAAAACCTCTTTTAGTGACCTCTCGTATAATATTTTCTTTAACTCCGCAGTCAATTATTGCAATTTTCTTATAATTATTGAAGTTGATCAACTCAGTTTCTGTGATTTTTGTTAAAGTGTTTTTTTGCCAGACAAAAAATTCTGTTTTAGTTCTAGCTACCTTGCTTGGCCAATCCAGAAAACCGATTTCATCTTTATTTATAACTTTAGCTAAAGCGGCTTCAAAGGTGATGGCAGCATTAAGTTTCTCACCTTCTTGACCAACCATCAGAACTGCTGGCATAGTTCCCGTTTGCCTAATGATTTTCACTAATTCGCGAGTGTCAATGCCAGCTATACCGCCTTTACCAAATTTTTCTAAAAATTCTGATAAACTAGTTTCTTGTTCCCGGTGAAACGGACGATCACAAAGCTCAGACACAACTATTCCGACTGGATGTACCTTGTCTGATTCTCCCCACTTGCTAGAAACTCCATAATTTCCAATTAGAGGAAAAGAAAAAGTCAAAATTTGGCCAGCATATGATGGATCAGTAATTGATTCTGTGTAGCCTGTCATAGAAGTGTTAAAGACCAGTTCTCCATAACTAATGACACTAGCCCCAAAACCAACTCCTCTATAAACTTTACCGTTTTCTAAAATGAGTAATGCTTGTTTCATAAATTAAAATTTAGTTAAAAACTAGTATATTGTGAAATCACAATCATTGTACTTTTTACACTAAAATTGTGGAAAAACGATGATTTAGAAGATATTATATAGGTGATTTTAAGTCAAGTGAAAGATTTAGGTCTGTCGTGTATTGTGCCAGACTAGATGATATTTTGATACCATTTTCACCAATCATTCACCAATCATTCACCAATAATCTTGCCATTAATTAAGAAAGAATACCCAACCATCTCTACGAGATATCACCCTTTTAAGAAAGGGGAATTTTAGACTTATCCCCCCCTTGAGGAGTACTCACAGGGAGGGGTGGTTAATTCTCCTCATAGAGTGTTTGCTCGTCAGAGCAGGGGGGTTTAATTATTAAATTATTAGTTATTAGTTATTAGTTATTAGTTATGAGTTATATTGCATTACAATTATGAATCATGTTTTCTAAAATTTATGCGAGCGAAGACATCAATCGTTTTTCCACCAATTACTTCTCCAGTTTTGAATAAGCTTATGATTGCCTTGCCTCAATATTTCTGGAACCACCCAGTTATGCCATTTTTCAGGTCTAGTGTAGTGTGGATGTTCTAATTGGGGAGCAAAGTCTCTAAGCCATAAATTATCATCAAAAAGTTGTTCTTTAACCCTTGTTTGACCTTCAAACATAAGCAAGTTTTGCTCTACAAATTTTTTAAGTCTTCTTTTACCTATAAAATACTCTTCTTCTGGTTTGTAGTAATTTAGACTACTAGAAAATGAATCATGACTAGTGCACCTTTCTTTGCCAACAAAACCGGGGATTAGTCTACTTACACTTTCCAAAATCGCCATTGCTGCGACCTCCCCTCCGTTTAGAATAAAATTTCCCAAAGATATTTCTAAATCAACCATTTCTGAAACTCTAGCATCAAAACCTTCATATCTGCCTGAAAGCAAGTTTAATTCGTCAAATTCGGTTAACCATTCGGCGATTTGTTGATTAAAAGGAAAGCCCCTAGGAGTTAGCATAATGGTGGCCTTTTTAATTGGTTTTGTGTGAATTTGTTCTAACCAAAGTCGGTAAAAAGAGGAGTTATTTGGTACTATTTTAGTATGAATTGTATCTGTTTCTGGCGGTTTAAAAAGAGGAGATACGGCTTGATATTGACACAAAGCTTCAAATATTGGCTCTACCATTAACACCATACCACTACCTCCACCAAACGGCTTATCGTCAACTTGTTTATGTTTTCCTTTGCCGAATTGATCTCTCCAGTTAACTAAATCTACAGAGATTATATTTTTTTGTATAGCTCTGGCTATTAAAGCGGTTTCTAGGTAAGATTGAAACAGATTAGGGTGAAGGGTAAAAATACGAAAGTTCATAATTTACGAAAATTTTCATTCTCTTTTCAGGTTAAAAGACCTAGCTAAGATCAACCAAATAATTAGCTATCAAGCAAGTCGTATAATTTTAGTCAATTTTGAACTTTGAATTAAAGTTAATTTTGATATTAGACTGATTAAAGCTTTACTTATTTTTTTATAATTAGGAGATTTTAGATTTAAATTAGTTTTTCTGATAATTCTAAAATAAAATTAGTTATTCTGGGGTTCAAGATTATCGGTAAGAATAATGTATTTTTTAATTTCTAAAAAAGTATTACAGAAAACAAAGGAGTTTCGTTTGGCGAGTGTTAAAGATAAATATCCAATCGAATTTTCACCTTGACAAAAAAGTTGTTCAAAATCACAATAAAGTGCCTGGTCTGCGACAACTGAAAAATTGCAATTACCAAATTTTATTTATAATTACCAGACAAAAAACAAAAATATAAAATATAATCTAGGTTTTGTATGGAGGAAACAAAAACACCAGAGCAATTATTTCAAGAGTTGTACACTTCATCTTTCAAAGGTGTTTTTAGGTTTTTTTATTACAAGTCAGTCCAGTTTGATCAAATAGAAGAACTATGCCAAGAAGTCTACTTAAGGTTTTGGGATGCTTATCAAAGCAAATTACAAGATACAGAACAATGCAAAAAAATTCTTTATGGTATTGCTCTTAATGTCTATCGTGAGTGGGTGAGATCTAGTATTAAAAATAGTTTTATATCGCTTGAGGATTACTGGGAGAGTTTGCTTGAAGAAGATGAGATCAATTCGATTGATAGTTGGTGTAGTCCCGAATACGATCAGCAACAAGAAGAATTAAAACAAAAATTAAGATGGGCTATTCATCAGCTACCTGAGCAACAAAAGAAAGTTTTGGAATATAGATTTATTCACGGTATGAGCAGAGAAGAGACAGCTCAAAAAATGAATATGTCAGTAGACAATGTCCATACTTATCAAAAAAGAGCGATTAAATCGCTTAAGCAAATCATTAACGAAGAATCTGACCTTAATCTGTACCCCTTACAACATTAAATTAGCAGGACTATGAAAAAGTATAACCAAACTCAAATTCAAGAAGCCCTAGAAAAGCTAGGGTCACCTGAGATTGATTCAAGCTTAGTCGACGAGCTTGAGCAAAGAGTTTGGATGTCCTTATCAAAGTCTGTTTTTGAAAAACAACAACATTTGTCTATGTCTAACCAACAGCAAACCCAACAATCTCCCCAACCACAAAAAAGTTGGAAAGATTTTCTATCCAACCCAAGATATCTAGGTTTAGCAATTTTAGTAAGTACAGTTATTTTAGTAGTTTTAGTTGCCTCCGCTTATAATATATTTATTCACAGAGTGAAGATACAAGATCCCCAAAACTCTACAGAAGTTGCTCTAAGCATCGAGGAACTTCGCAAGAGAGCAGAAGAAAAATTTACTCAATTAAGTAATGGTGTACCTCTTAGCACTTTGCAGGAAGCTATAGTTACACTAGATCAGCCACAGGTAGGAAATTCTCCTACTACTCCTTCTGCTCAATCCGTTAGTCGTGATAATAGCACTACGATTGTGGATGCTAATAAAGCTAAAGAGATTTTGGAAAGAGAGCAGATTAAAGATAATGTGGTTTTTTATACCGAAACCGAGACGCGATATTTTGGCGATAATGTAGTTTTTCATCCAAGTTTCGATAAATCTAAACCATTAATTACAAAAAGTTGGATGAGTGCTAATTATTCAAAAACCATCGATTATATTGATGGTAAAATTAGCTCTTTCTATTTATCTACTCCAGATTATAGTATAAATTACATGGGTGGTAAATATGCTGTTAAAGAAATCTACACCAACCCAAACTACTTTAGTGGACTTGGTTTTGGAGTAGGTGATGAGGATGAGTGGTCACCAAGAAATGCCGAACTAGAGTTTCTTAAGTTTTTGCTTGATCCCAATAGCAATCTAATCGATCACGGAATGCAAGTTGTGGATGGTAAAAATTTGAGAGTTATAGAAGACAAATATACATATCAAGATGATTTAGATTCACAAGAAACTACACAAGGTGAACCAAGTGACACTGATGTTACAGTATCAAAAGATTTTTCGACAATGCCAATTACAGACACATATTCCACCAAGTACTATATCGATCAAAAAGAAATGGTAGTATACTTAACTGAATCATATTTGAATGGAGGGTTGGAATATTCCTTTAAAAACTTAGTATCCAAAACCTACAAAGACCAGCCTATTCAAGATTTCTTTAATTTTAATGAAATAGGTAATATCGAAATTAGGGAAGTAGAAATTTATTACCCAACAGCAGAGGACTTGTCTGTAGCTAAATTTATTACTAAATACGACTTTTATTATTCTCCTGAAATTGGCCTTGAATATGCTTGGGCAAATGACAATACTCTTTGGCAAAAAAATAACTATGACTATCACGACGATCCAGACTTTAATCCTTGGATAGAGTTTTATAAATCTCAGTTCACAGATGAATATGCATCGTGGCAATATTCTGTAGCTTCCTACTCTCAAGAGAGTTTATTTGTAGAAATATATGACGAACAGCCAAATTATCAAAATTGGTTATACGGAGATTCTGAGGTAGTCGCTCAAAAACCTGTTAAGATCAATCTAGCTGGAACTCCTGTTACTGGTAAGTACACAGAGATAAAATACCCCGAATATTCTTATACCGATGAAAATGGTCAAATTTTAACTGCTTCACCATCTACTATCTTAGTTGAATTTAAGATTGGAAGTTATTGGTATGTTATAAATGCTTATAAGAATGGTATGAGTCCTAATTCTTCAGCCATCTCCATTTTGTCTAAAGATGTTATCAATTTATCCAAACTAACTGCCGAACAAGCTGCCGAAATTGATCAAAAAAATGCTCAACAATACATAGAGCCAGCGCCAGCACCTAGAGACGATGAGGTTGGGATTATAGAAACTCCAATTCCTCCATCTCAGAATTTACAAAGTTTTGCCGATAATAGCGAAGGTTTCTATGATTTTTCTTTCCAATATCCTTCATCTTTTAAAGCTGAAATTATGAATAAGGGAACTGATGCTTATTTTCTAATGCTTACATCTACCAAAGATAGTAATGTCTCTGTGAATTTTGAAATTTCTCCAACAGATCCAATGCTTATGTACGATACAATTGCAGAAAAAATTGAATCTGATATTTCTGTTGTTAATAAAAATGGTATTCAAGCTAGAAAAATTGTAGCCAAAACAAAATTTAGTGATGCTGGTGGGGTTAAAGAAGCTCTAGAAACTGTGATATTCTTTAAGAAGGGTGATGTGTACTACAGTATTCATACCCAAAACGGTAAAACTTGTTCTCTCTCAGGAGATTACTGCGACATCTTCAAAGAAGATGTCAACACTTTACAAGCAGTGTTTGAGACACTAAAAGTTTCTTAGTTTTTGTATTAGCTCAAGAAAAATCTGACTCACTCAAACCCGAGTGAGTTTTTTTATTTTAAAAGACAAAATTACAATCAAAAAGATGTTAGTTTTTAGTTTTGAAAGTCTTTCACTTTGTATAAAAAGTTATTCTGTAGATGCTTTTAAAGCAATAAAATGGTCGATATAACTTAAATTAAAATTCAATTAAAAATAATATACTTTAATTTAGACTAACAGAAGTAAATTGATATGAGGTTTGTAATATTTTACGATTAAAAAATTTAAAAATAGTATTTATTTTTTAATCTGTATTATTTTATTAATGTTTGTTGTTTTTGAAGAGTTTATTACCTATTTTTATCTTCTAAAAATTTGATTATTGAAACAATCAATAAAGTAACTATTAAAAATATTAAAATAAAGAAAAATATAAAAATTCCAAAAATTATAAACAGAGCTATAATTATTTCCTTATCTGTAAGTTCTTCCACGGTAATATCTTCAAAGTTTTCTTTATTTTCAGGAGTGATAAGTGGAAGATTTTGGTTAGGTAGAATATCGTTGGTAGTTTCTAAATATAGTTTCAAAAAATCCCAATTAGCATCAATTCTTGTAACAATATATAAATCAGCATTTTCGCAGCCATTTTCACTATTTAAAGCACTAATAATTCCAACTAGTTCATTGGTGTCTTTACGATACAAACCAGAACCACTATCTCCATTGCAAAAAAAACCACCATTTGGAAAGCTAACTAGTAAATTTTCTCTATTTATTGTGTCAATACAGACATCTATTCCTCGTCTCTCATATATCTCCGCATCCCCAGTTTCATTTTGACCATAACCAATTGCATAATATTCACAACCTTTTGTTGGTTTAGCTAGTTGGGCATATTCTCTAATATTTACAGGACTATCTAGCTCTAAAATCGCAATATCACTAGCACCAATATCTTCCAATAAAATTTTTTTTCCTTTTTCAAACATTGAAGAGTCGTAGTTGGGAGAAATTCTGACAATATTTTTTGTGGTGGTTTGCCTAAAAATAGATTCGTTGTAGTAGCCAATACTAACAGACATGGATTTGGCATCTTCCACACAGTGGGCCGCAGTGATTACATGTACAGGAGAAACAAAATTTGCACCACAGATCACAAATTTGTCTTCTAACAAGTTTGAGTTATCGACTTCCACTATTATAAACCCGGCAAATGGATAACTAAAACTAGGCTCTGGTTTGCCAAAATAAATAGACTCTACCGAAACACTAAAACCAAACAATAAAAATGACAAAATAACTAGATTTATTATTTTTTTACCTAAATTCTTAACGAAGAGTTTATACTGTGATTTATGCATAATCAGTGAATACTATAAAAAACTAAAATACTCAAAGATAAAACTGTGCCAATTGTAAAATGTTGTAAGAACTTTCTATTTAAAACAGATAAGCTGGGGTAAACTTTGACCAAAATTAAAATTCATATCATAATTTTTCCTAATTTAAGGCTTATTATGGAAAAACTCATAGCATATATTCGTGAAAACAAAAACATAATTTTCATTGTGGTTGGACAAACTTGTTTACTTGTTTTAGCTGTTTTAGCTTTATATTACTTGGTTACCTTTATTGCTAGTTTACCCGGATTTCAGTTTGACCCTCTTCTGCTTATTTTGATAGCTTTCTTTGGATGGCAATTTTGGAAAATTTTAGATAAACAAAACCAAATAATTGAAAAACAAAACGATCTTATTGAGTATCTATCCAACCAGCAAAGCCGGCTTTGGCTTAATTATAAACCAAAAAACACCAAATCAAATTCCAAAAAGCTAAAAACCCCATCTTAATTGTTGAAAATAGTTTCATAGTCCCAGCCTAAAAAGTTTGAAGCTTTTTTATATTCCTTGTTTTGTATTAGTTGTCTAACAAGTGTTGAACTGACTATTTGTCCGTCAATTTCCAGTAAATTTGTTTGAAAAACGGTAAAATTATATTTTGTGGCAAGTTTTGTCAGTAGATTAAAGTCACCTAGTCTATTTTTGCCAAATCTAAAATTTGGACTCACTAAAATACCTTTTATATTTATCTTTTTTACTAAAATCTCGGTTATAAAGTCTTCAGCTGTAATTTCTGCAAATTGTTTGGAGAAACTCTCAATGATGAGGTTGTCTATTTTTTGAAACCTAAGTAATTCAATTTTATTTTGCAAGGTTGTTATTGGCTGAGGAGCTTTCTCTGGATTAAGAATTTCTAAAGGATTTTTATCAAAAGTCAAAACTGTTGACTGGCAATGATTGAACTTGGCTAAGTTTGTTAGTTGTTGTAAGATATGTTGGTGACCTAAATGCACTCCATCAAAAACACCAATTGTCACAAACTGTTTAGTTTTGGTAGCAAAATTGCTAATGTTCCAGTAAACTGTCATAGATATTTTGAAAGGGGTTCTACTCTTTGTTTGAGAAATTTCTGGTTTTTTAGGTTAAAAGCTTTAGCATAATTAAAACAAGTTTTATTTTTTGTAGTTGGTCAACTTTTGTCTATTGGTTTAGTTTTTGCTCCAGCCTTAATTAAGAGAATTGTGAAAAATTTCATATTAGGTGAGGTAAAGGTGTATAATAATTTTGTTTTTAAGCAATAAAATTCACTTAATTTACTTACTCTCTATCTCTAATAATATACTTCTAAAAAAGTATGTTAATCAACTAGTTTAAGTGGTGGAAATTAAAATTTAAATACTACTATTTTTAAAGAAATCTAAGAAATCTGAAAGAGAAAGCATTTTTTCAACTTGACAGCAAATAATTTTTTAGTCTTTGGTTTTTTAAGTTAATGTCCGCCCACAAACTACCCAAACTGATAATGCTCTATGGACCACCAGGAAGCGGAAAGGGTGTTCAGACCGAGCTTTTATGTGCAAAATTTGGTTTACAAAATATCTCTTGGGGTGAGTCTTTTAGGGATTTTGTAGCTAAACATGCCGAAGATGATACAAGTAGCGACCAACAAAGGGCTAAACGAGTTAGAGAATATATGCTTAAAGGTCTACCAATTTTGACTGAAGATATGATGTATATTTTACAGCAAAGGATTGTTTTTGCTTTACAGAATTCTGATCAATCGCTGATTATGGACAAGCCGGGCAGTTTACCTCCTGAAGCTCAATGGATTTCAGATTTTTTGGTGCAACATAATCTGTCTAACTGTTTGATTCATTTTACTTTACCCTTTGAGATTAGTTTAAACCGTGTTGCGAGTCGTTATTATGTACCCTCTGACCCTCGTGAAATTCCCTATAAATCTTTTGAAGAAGCTAAGTCTAAATGTAAAGAGGGTGAGGAACCAATCAAAAGACAGGATGACAGCAATCTTGAAACTCTCAAACACAGGTACTACGATTTGTACGAGTCTAATAAGCAAACCGTGCTAAACATTTACAAACACAACAACCTGACTAAGATTTTAGAGATTGATGCCAACGATTCGATCGACTCTATTTTTGCTCAAATTGTTACTTTTTTAGAAGAGAACTATTAATTGTACTTTATGCCATCAAACAACTTGCCACCTTTGATAATGTTTTTTGGACCACCCACCTCTGGTAAGGGTACTCAATCTAAAATTTTTCTAGATAATCATCCGGAATACTCTAAATTAGATTTTGGGTTTGAGCTTAGAAGTTTTGTACAAAAATACTTAGGGCATCCAACTGAAAAGGATAAAGCTGAATTTGCTAGCAAATTAAATCAAAGGTTGTCTCAAAGACAGCCTGTAGATGCTGAGGATTTGATGGTCGTGTTAAAAGAAAAAATTGTGCAGACATTAGAAAATGGCGGGAAATTGGTACTCGACGGAGCTGGTAGGACACTTAAAGAAGCCGAACTAGAAGCTGATTTATTTAACGAATACAATATTGTTCCCTGTATCTTTAATTTGTTTTTACCCAAAGAATATATTCTTGATAGAGCCAAAAACCGTTGGTTTGTCCCTCAAAACCCCAATCCTTTTCCGTCTTTTGAAGCTGCTTTGAAAGAGTGCTTACCCGGACAAGAGCCTTATCAAAGAGAAGATGATTTAGATGAAGCTAAAATTATGGCAGGCTACGATAATCTTTATGGGAATTTTGCTAACATATTACTGATTTTACAACTTAAAACTAAAGCTAATATTTTTACGATTGATGCTAGAAAAAGTATACAAGAAGTTACAGCAGATATCAACCGAGTGTTGGAAGTTTTTTATGGTTAGTTATTCGACGAAATTTGAAGTAATGTTTTAAGCATTATAATATGATAATTATTTGTAATCTTGATTGACAAATTTTTAATTTAGCAAATCTATACTTAGATTGTAATTTAGAATATTTTTAAATTTTTTTGAAAAAATTCTGTTATTTTTAAAGTTTTTAATTTTTTAGCTAAGAAAGTTTATATCTTTGAAGAAATTAGAAAATGGAGATGGAAGTAATTTCGAATGCTATAGTGATAGCGAAATAGAGCTATTTGTTTGGAGAGAGATATTACCTAGAATTTTCTTTAAAATAAAGCAACTTGAATTTGCTGCTGAGTCTAATAAGAAGAAAGTAAAGATTCTTGAAGGAAAAAATAAAATTTTAAAGATTTTAAAAAAAATTCTAAAAAGAGTCTTAGAAATCAAAAAAAAATAATTCTCAAATTAGTTTTTTACAAGAAAAAATACAAGAAAAAATAAAAAACAAAATTAAACAACTTGATAAACGGATTGAGCAAAATAACTCCCAGATTAGTTATTTACTGGGAATAGTGGCGGATATAAAAATTAAAATATCAAGATTAGAGAGGATTTTACAGATTTTTTACTCCAAAACACAACGAAACCAAAGTAATAAAAAAAGCTAAGATGAAGCAATGAAGCAGAAGCAAAATATCTATTGTCTGTATTGACTCTTTAACAGCTAAAACACTTTTACCAAAAAACCACTAGGCAGACCAACTCCGGACTCGCAAACTGGTACTATTTCAGAAACTTCCACAGTTTTTTCTTTGAACAGTTGATTAATAAGAATCTCTAGAATTTTAGGGGTGAATCTAGGTGAGTGTAGAGTCAAAATCATTTTACCTTCAGGGGTAAGCAGTTTAAAACAAGTAAGAATTAGTTCTGCCAAATCATCTTCTATTTTAAAAATCTCACCTTTAGTACCTCGTCCATAGCTTGGAGCATCGACCATTATGCCATCATATTGGTTACCTCTTCTAACCTCTCGACGAACAAACTTAAAAACGTCTTCAAGGATAAATCTTTGACCTTTTAGCGAGATTCCATTGTTTTGCAAATTTTGATTATAAGTATTCAAAGCTTGTCTAGAAGAATCTACTACCGTGATACTAAAGCCGTTTTTAGCTAGAATTAGACAGTTGGAGCCAGAGTAGGTAAACAAATTAAGAATTTTACCTTTTGATTGAAAGAAATCCACTAAACTATCGGCATACAACCAGTGTTCTGTAAAAACTCCTACATTGCCAAACTGATTTGGTTCAATTTGCCACACCAACTCATTAGCAGAACTAATTTGCCAGCTATCCGGCATGTTTTTGTTATGTTTGTTCCAATAACCTTTTTCCTCGCTAGTTCTTATAAAAACACTGTCTATATTATTCCACATTTCTGGTCTAGTTTTGGGCCAAAGAGCTTGAGGACAGGGTCTAACCAGCTTAAACTGACCAAACATTTCTAATTTCTCTTTATCTCCACAATCTAAAAGTCGGTAGGGTAGGGGGTACATAAATAATTTTTTATTTCAAAGTAGCTTTAATTCGCCGGATTCCCTGACTACTGCTTTCTTCTTTGAGAATTACAAATCTGCCCATCTGCCTAAGTTCTCCAGTCGAAGCAACATGAGGCCCCCCACAGAACTCTTTAGAAAAAGCAGTTTCTAGACTATCGCCAATATAATAAACCGAAACTATCGGTGGGTATTTTTGCCCGAATTCCATTTCGGCTCCGATTTTTTGGGCTTCTTCAAAAGGCATTTCTATCCTCTTAACCGGTAGGTTTTGGTCTATTTTTTCGTTTACTATTTGCTCCACTTGTCGTAGTTGTTCATCTGTAAGTTTAGTTTCGTAGTTAAAGTCGATTCTCAGTCTTTCGCCAGTGATGTTACTTCCTCGTTGTTTGACTTGATTCCCCAGAACTATTTGTAAAGCTCGCAGGAGTAGGTGGTGAGCGGTGTGTAATTTGATAACATTTTCGGATTGATCGGCTAGCCCCCCTTTAAATTTTTGTTCGGAAGCTAATTTGGAAAGCTCGCGATGTTTTTGATTTTGCTCATTAAATTCTTTTTCTATATTTACAGCTTGTTTGTCGTCAATTCCAAATTCATCCAAAGTCATTTCTAAGGGAAAGCCAAAAGTTTCGTAGATATAAAAGGCTAGTTTTCCATCTAAATTTTTGTTGCTAGATTTCAATTTTTGAATTTCTTTTAGTCCGCTATCTAAAGTTCTTTTGAATTTAGTTTCTTCCTTATCAATCTCGTTTAAAACAAATTCACGGTTCTGCTGTAAGTGAGGGTAAGCATAACTAAGATGATCAATAACCGTCTCGGCTAAGTATTTTGTAAAATTGTCTTTAATTTCTAGTTTTTGCCCAAATCTGACCAGTCTTCTAATAAATCTTCTCAAAACATAACCTTGATCTTTGTTGCTTGGAACCACTCCGTCAGCTAAAATAAAAGTTGCTGCCCGACTGTGATCCGCTAGAATCCTGAAATACCTAGTAAATTCGTTTTCTTGACAATTATTTTTATAGTTTTTGCCAGATAGATGACTGATTTTGACTAGAAGTGGTTCAAAAATATCTGTTTCAAAAATATCTTTTTTTCCTTGTACAATCATTACCACTCTCTCAAAACCGCCGCCAAAGTCAATGTTTTTGTGTTCGAGTGGGTGCCATTGACCATCTTCACCAAAACGATACTCCATGAACACATTGTTACCAATCTCAATAAACCTGCCTGAGTTATCATTGATGTGATACTGTTCGTCTTCAACCGCAATTTCGCCCATATCATAGAACATTTCGGAGGTTGGTCCACCTAGTTCACCGGGAGCATCAGCCGCTCTTTGCCACCAGTTTTTCTTTTTGGGATAAGGAAAAATTCGGTATTTCCAGTTTTGACCTTCTTCTAAATTAGCAGGAATTTTGGTGATATCCTCGCTAAATTCGGCTGTGATACCATATTCAGCAAAAGTGTTTTTCCAAATTTCAACCGCCTCATCATCCCTTGGCACCAATTCATTACCCTCAAATACAGACACATAAATTCGTCTTGGATCTAACCCACAGACATCTACCCAAAAGCTCATAATCCAAGGAATTTGTTCTCTTTTAGTAAAAGAACCCAATGACCAATCTCCCATCATCTCAAACATTAAAGTATGTCTGTTGTCTCCGATCTCTAACATTTCGTCATAGTTTGTTCTCAAGCACCTTTGTAAATTACACAATCTTTTGCCAAGTGGGTGAGGTTGACCAGACAAATAGGGGTTGATCGGAAACATTCCAGAATTGACAAACAGCAAAGTAGGGTCATTATTTGGCACCAAGCTAACATTTGGAATTTCTTTACAATTACGAGGTGGAGAAGTCCAAAACTCAATAAATTTTTGGCGGATTTGGGCAGAGGTCATAGTTTACTGAATGACAAAAATAAGTAATTATTTACTTCAAACGAAGTAGATTTAAATTTTAACAAAAAACAGTTTTGTCAAATAATCAATTAAATAAGTTAATCCAAAAGGTATTGATTTTGTGTATTAAAAATAAACAAAGTACAGTCAAAACTGATTAACGATTTTACAGACTATACCAGTTTCGCTAATAAGCTTGATACTAATTGATAAGAAAAAAAGAATACCCCGTCAACCATGGCTGTCACCCCTTTCAAAAAAATGGGAATGTTAGGTTGTTTTCTTGATATGAAGGAGTTTGTTAGTTAGAGTAGGGGATGGTTTATGGGTTCGTGAAAGAAAGATTTCTTCACTTGTATGTCGCAATTAAGCAGGTGTTGATATTTAATGAAATGGGTAATAAAAAAGATTTTGGAATTGATATTTTTAGAAAAACTTAGTTCAAACCAACTTATAACAAGATTTTTATTCCAAAATTAAAATAGGAAAAAGTTTAGTTTAAAAATAATCAGAAGTAACCGGATCTTCGATCGGCTCTTTTTCCAAAAACTCTTTAATTTTTTCTTTTTTAGTCTGTTCATTTCTAAACTTTTCTGCTTCTCCACTTTTGACTACGCTACTAAAAGCACCCCAAGTAGGTGTAACATTTTTAGGTATGATGATAGCCACTTCGTCACCAATTTTTAACCCATAATTTTTCATGGCAAAAGTTACACTGGCTTTTAATAATCGAATAGGGTTGGTGAAACCATCGACTAATACTAAAAAATTATCACCTTCTAAATGCAATGTACCTATAACTCTTTCTCTCTCTGCTGGTTGTATTAACTTAAATAGCTCTCTTTCAGGAGTTAAAATCCACTTCATCCTATCTCCCACAACTAATTGAGTTTTGCTAGCATAATTTTGAGGAACTGGATATATCTGACCGTTGTCACCCACCATATTTTCTCCGTCAAAATAACCTTCTACAACTTCTAAAGCAGATTCTTCATCAGCGGATACTGGGGTAGGTGATTTGTTAGAATTATCTTTGGATAACTTTTCGACTATACCTTTTTCTTCAATTATTTGCTGAATTAACTGTCGAGCTGCTTGGATGTTTTTTTCGGCAATTTCAAGTATGCTCAAAATGCTTGCTATTTTTTTTGAGGACATAAGGACATATTTGTTTTTTGTTTTAGTTAAAACATTTAATGATGAAAATCAAGTTAAAAGGTTACACAAAATTTGTATCAATGTCAAATCAAATTAGAATTTATTTTTAGTTACAATCAGATAAATCTGAAATTTTATATAAGAGATGATTGTAAAGTACAAAATGTTGTTACGATAAAAGAAGACATTAATCTCTCACTCAAATTCTACCAGCTTACACCAGAGCTCAAACCTACAATGGCACTCTGACTGTAAGTGTAGCTTAATAAAAAAAATAAATAGCAAAAAGTAAAAAGGAGAGTCTAATCAAGGCTCTCTTTTAGTTAGAGAGGTTAGGGAAGGTTGATGTATAATTGTTGACCCACTTGAAGGGTGAAAGGTCGAGTAAGATTATTGTCTTCAGCAATGTCCACAAAATTCACTCCATAAGACATTGCTATAGAATATAAGTTATCTCCCTCTTTTACTGTGTATGTGATGGTTTTGGGCTCGGTTTTATCTTCAACCAAAGATTCTTCTTGTTTATTCTGGGTTATCGTACTGATCTCTGTGAGATTAAAATGTTGATTAGATCTAACTGTTTTATTAAAATTGGTCAAAGCTCTGACTTCTGTTTGATTTAAGTTAGAAGAATACACATTTAAATCAGAGTTTTGGGAAACTAAATAAAAACCCAAAAATAGACCAAGTGTTAATAAACAAAAACTAAAAACTTGAAAAAAGAATTTATTATTCGTTTTATCCTCTAAAAAGTACCATAGAACATCTTTCAAGAAAAAATCCTCCTGTTTTCTTAGAGGGTTATTTCTTTGTAGAAAAGTTTTCGAGTTTTTGTTTACCTCAAAATTTCGATATGAATATATTTTCATGAACCAATTTCTACTATATGAGTAACTAATTTTAGATTAAGCTACGACTTATAAAGATACTTTAATTTGTCAAGTGTTTTTTACTGATTTACATTAAAATTTACTAGTTTACTGGCGGAGAGGGTGGGATTCGAACCCACGGTCCTGTTACAGACCCCTCGTTAGCAGTGAGGTGCTTTCGACCACTCAGCCACCTCTCCTTTTTGGAGGAAAAATTTTTTTAATTAACTAAATTTGTCAAGACATTCTATTATTTTCTCCTTAAAAATAGTTTGAAATAAAACTTGTTAGCAAACTATATTTTAGATGATCTATCTGGATAGATAGAGATGTAATATTACTCTTGTAATAAATTAATATCTTTTACTTTTAATTTTAATCCGTATTCTCTAATCACACTAAGAATTTTTTCTTTTAAAATTTTAATTTCTGGCAATCCGTCTAAATCATGTTCCCTAGCTCTTCTTAATGCTTCTATGAAAGCATTTAAATTTTTTTCATTTGCACCTCCATAAGTTTTATATATTTCATCAAAACAACGACTAACTTCTTGTAAAATTGTAAGATTATGTCGAATTTTTGGGATTTCTTGGTTTATTTCTTGTATTTTTCTTTCCAAGCCTTTTTTTAACTTTTTAAATTCTTCTTCGAGACATTCTGAGTTTGAGCCACACACTCTTTTTAAAAACATCTCGGCATCTTCTATTGTTTTTAACAATATATTTAAATCGTCTGCTGTGTAATAAAAACTTGCTTGCTGATACCACAACCCTAATTCTTGCAAATGTATCTTTGCTTCTTCTAATACTTGTTGTGTTTCTGTATCTGGTCTTTCAGGATTATTTTTGCCTCTTCTATGTGGTTTCTTAAAAGAAATAAGAGAAAAATAAACATTTGATTATAAAAATTAGTATAGCACACTAAAAAATAATCGTCAAGCAAAACTTTCTAATTTGACAATTTTAATTCAAAATCACCTATTGTTAGGTTTAACCTGTAACTATGATAAATTTAAAGTTTTTGCAAAACAAACTTCCTGTGGTGGGGGTATTGGGTAGTCATAGTGCTTTGGAAGTTTGTTACGGAGCTTGCCAAGAAGGCTTGTCCAACATTGTCATCTGTCAAAAAGGACGAGACAAAACCTATAGCACTTACTATAAAAAACAGATTTTAGGTGGTAATGTTTATGGTTGTGTAGATGAGGTGGTACTTTTGGATAATTTTGTGGATATTTTACAAGATCGGGCGCAAGACGAATTATTGTCCAAAGGAGTTGTGTTTGTACCACACCGCTCGTTTGAGGTGTATGTCTGTCAAAACGATTACTCTGTTCTGAAAGACCGCTTTAAACTCCCTATTTTTGGCAACCGCTACCTACTAGAAGCCGAGGAAAGAACAGTCGCTCACAATCAATATGCTTTGCTCCAAAAAGCTCAAATTAAACACCCCAAACAGTTTGCTAAGCCCAGTCAAATTGATCGGTTGGTAATAGTTAAAGTCAGCGAAGCTACTAGAAGGTATGAGAGAGGTTTCTTTTTTGCCCGCAACCCAGATGATTTTATGGAGACAGCCGAGCAGTTGATTGCAGCCAATAAAATCACGGAACAGGCCCTAAAAAAAGCAGTTATAGAAGAATTTATTATTGGTCCTACGATTAACCTTAACTTTTTTTATTCTCCAATTTATAACCGCTTGGAACTGATTGGAACAGATACTAGAAGACAAACTAACATAGATGGCTATAACAACCTCACAGCTAGTCAGCAATTAGAGCTACAAAAACAAGGAATTTTGCCAAATTTTGAAGAAGCAGGACATATTGCGGCCACCTTAATTGAGTCGATGATCGATCAGGCTTTCGAGATTGGTTATCGTTTTGTGCAAACTTGCCAGCAAGAATTCAAAGACGGGATAATTGGGCCTTTTGCTTTGCAATGTGCAATTAAGGCGGGTCCACCTAAAAAAGAATTTGTAGTCTATGATGTGTCTTTGAGAATGCCGGGATCTCCGGGTATCAAATTTACTCCTTATAGTGAATATCTTTTTGGTAGACCGGTAAGCATGGGTCAGCGAGTGGCAATGGAAATCAAGCGAGCACACGAATTAGGTTGTATGGAAAAAATTTTGACTTGAATTGAATACAGATTTCGACAAACTTGGAACTTAACCTAAAATAATGTTTTTGCAAGCCAATGTTGTGCTTTTCGGTGAATTATATTTAACTGAGTTAAAGTAGTTGGTTTAAAAAGCTGGTAATTTGTTTCTATTCTAACAAACCTTACATAAATTTACTTTTTACAAAAAGCCAAAAAGAATAATTTAATTGTTTAATTTTTAAAGATAAAAAGTATTTAACAATGGTTACTATGCTATCTTTGTATACCCATTTTGCTCTAAATTTTTTGAGAAAGAAATAATCTACGTACTTGACAGAATTTTTCTGTAAAATCAAACCTATACGAATGTTTTTTATAACACAAAAGTTAGCAAAATTGCAGTACTTTTTTGGTGTTGTTCTTTTTGCTAGCTTAGTTTTTGTGCCAATTTTGCCATCGCCAGTATTTGCTGAAGCATCTGAGGTTTTGATTATTAGTGAAATAAACCCTTTTGGGAGTATCAACACTAACAATTGTAAATCTGTACAGGTTGAAACTGACCGCTGTAGTTTTGATAAATGGTTGGAAATTTACAATCCTACTAATTCATCAGTCAATCTAAACGGCTGGTCGTTGCAGTTCAAAAATTCTGACACAAAACTTAACAACCTAGTTTTTACCCAAAACATAATCATGCAACCGCATGACTACTTTTTGATTGGTTACAAAGAAGTAAATTATTATAGTACTGTTGTTTCAGCTGGTATTTCTTTTGGGGGAATTACTGGTAAAATTCGTAATCTTAGCAATCGCGAAACTGGTAAAATTCAAGTTAGTTTAGTCAATCCTAGGTCTGAAAATGTTTTTGAGGTTAATCTTAATTTGCGAGATTTTCCTCAGTTGCAAGATTCTTTAAATAAACCCAAAACTAAATCTCAAAATATAACTCAGGAAAGTGAGGATATTTACGAAGAAAAAAGATATTCTTTGGAGTATGTCTCTGGTAGGTGGGTTCCTTCTAGGAATGAATTTTATTCAAATAATTTTGGTACTCCAAGAAATACAGTGGGTCACAACATTGATCTAGACTCTCAAAAAATAGAACAAATAGTGGTTATAGATAAACCAACTGATTTAACTCAACCAACACAACCTCTGCCAGCAAATCCTATACCTGACACATCTTCAGAAGTAGTTACTGACTTAGCTACAGAGTCTCTAGCTATGCAAACTGCACTAGACCAAAACCTAGCAACCCAGAACTCTTTAGAACTTTCACCAGTATTAAATGTGCCGGTACCGCCAGTTGTAAAAACTCCTTCAATAGTCTTAGATACTGGCAATCAATTTTCACAGAGTACTCAAAATATACTTAAACAGGCTGAATCAACGGTTATACAGAATGTGGGTAATTCTACAACTAACTCATCGCAAATTATAAGCCTGATTGACAAGCAAATATCTATTTTTGAACCTAAACAAACTGTTCTGTCGTCTAGTGCTGATCTTGAACACTCAAATATTCAGAAAATATCAATATTAAACGAAAAACAATTGTGGGAATATTTTTTTAGTTACCAAGCTATGGGTATTTTAGTTATTCTTTTGGCGGTCGGTTTGGCTATTTCCCAAAAAGATAATCTTTTCTTTGAAGTGCAGAGGATGTACGAACCTATATTTGATTTTTAAATAAAATCCCAAAATTGACATTAACCAAAAATTATATTTTTTCTATTTTGAAGTCAAAACTATGTTCCCTAAAATTATTAGAACTAATCAAAATCGATATTTTTTTTATTTTCTCTTGGTTGCTGCCAGTGCGGCTATGCTATGGATAATTTTTCCTTATATAGGAACTATACTTTTTTCTATACTTACGGTTATTCTTTTTTATCCGCTTTATTTAAAAATTTTGACTCTATTTAGGGGCAGAGAGATCTTAGCAACATCTGTAACAATAGTTATTATTTTTTTAATAGTTTTAATTCCCTTGGCAGCAGCGATTATTTTAACTATTAATCAGATGATAGTAATTATTCGTGATATTACCGATTTTTTTAAGAGTGCTGATCTATCTTTGGAAAATATAGTTGAAATGATTAATTCTATTATATTAGCTTTACCGGGAAACATGACTTTTACTCAAATTACGGAACAAGATATTATAGATTTTATTAATTCAATGATACAACCTGCAAGTCAATTTATTATTGGTCAAGCTACTAATGTTCTTGAATTTGGTTTAAATTCGATATCTTTAATTTCACATAGTTTAATTTTTATCTATAACTTAGCAGCTCTGTTTCCTAATTATTCTAGAATTGTTAAATTTATAAAGAAAATTAGCCCTTTAGACGAAAAGATAGATGAAATCTATTCCACACGAATTATTGCTATGATTGATTCTATGGCTAAGGGTACCTTCATAATTGCTTTCATCCAAGGAGCTATTTCAGGTGTCTTTTATTGGATTGCTGGGGTTCCATATTTATTTTTTTGGGCGTTTTTAGCTACTTTGTTGTCTATTATTCCGGTGGGTTCTGGTTTTGTTACGATACCCTTAGGTGTTTATCTAATACTTATAGGAGATATTTGGCAGGGTGTGATGTTGATTTTAGTACATGTATTTTTTGTTAGTATAATTGATAATATATTGAGACCAAAATTAGTTTCTAAAGATGCTCAACTACCAGAAGCCTTAATCTTGTTAAGTATAGTTGGAGGGGTTTCTACTATGGGCTTTTTTGGAATTATCTACGGACCTATTATATTAATAATCTTTTATACTACTTTAGAAGTGTATGTAAAATATTATAGTAATGCTAGTGCAATTCTGCCTAAACTTAATCCAATCCCTCTGCAACAAAAATTTGTCGAATCAAACCAAAACCAACCACCTTTAGAAGGTCAAAATTAATTTTTCTGTAGCTAGCTAATAGGTGTTTTAAGGTTTTTAGTTTTTCTAAAGAGATAATGTTACTTTCTATAATTAAGAATATCCGAACTAATAGTTTAGCAAACCCTTAAAAGGTAGATAAGATTTAAGCCTTAAGATTATTTTTATAAATTTACATAAATTCTAATACTTGGATAATAATTAAAAAAAGTAATTTTATTTAGTTTCAAGTTTTAAACTGTAATTAACTAGTAGCATGTATTTAATTTTGAATTAGATAATAGTAGAAGCGACAATTGCGTCTGCTTCTGCCAAAATCTCTCGATTGTTGTCATTAATACCACTAATTTTGATACTTATTAAACCAGATTTTTTACCAGTGTTGGTTGACACAGAAGACGGAATTTCGGTCTCAGTTATTCCAGCCAGATTGTTCATGCCAATAAGACAAGCTTCAAAAACTCCATTTGGCAGTACTAAAATTTCTACCCATTCCAGAGCTAACACAGCAGGGTTTGGCATTTCAAAATCGTCCAAATTTTCTGGCGGCTGGCCTTGTGATTTGAGTATAATATTTTGACTATAAATTCTTTCCCCGTTGTTTAATCTAATTCTAAACCAATCGGAGTCTTTTAGTTTAAGAAATCTGGTTGTGTCGTTGGTACAAACACCACCCTGATCTCCAAAAACATCAACTAAAACAATATTGTATGACAAAGTTATACTTTCTTTTTGAAACAAAATCGTTGTGCCGGTTTGGGTATTATCTTCTGTTAACTTCCAATCGCTCGGGTAGTCTATTCTAAGTTTTGGGAAAGTGGGGTGTGTATATTGTTTGATTTCTATTTTAGGTTTTTGTACTTCTGGCTCTGGCTTAGGTTCAGGCTTAAGTTCAGGAACAGATTTTACTTCTTCTATAAATTGTACTTGACGAAAGTAGCATTCTCTTGGGGAAGTATTTTCTAGTACTCGCCCTCCATTAGCTACACAATCGTCAAAGTTTTGAACAACTATGGTTGGGGTAGAGTCTCTTTGAAAAGCCTGAGTTGCCACAAAACCAAGGAGTAGGACAACGATAGTGGCTATAACTCCAACTAAAGTTTTGTTTTGTTTTAGCCAATCAGTAAAACTATTTTTGGTTTGAGATAGTTCGAAATTATTGTCATTAAAAACTGGCGGAATATCATCTTCCGATACTAAATCTTGGTATGGTATTTCTTCTTTTGGTTTTTTAGGTTTTTGAATATCGTCTTCGTTTTTGTTTGGGATGATTTCTATTTCAGCCATAATAATAAAATTAGGAAGTATATCTACAAGATATATAGGATGGTTAAAATAGTCACTGTATTTTTGTCAATCTAAATTGACCTGTTAAGGTTAAATAAAATTATCAAGCTGGAAAGAATCATTCTTAATCAACGGTAAATTATCTAACGCTCTGGATAGTGCAATATTACTTCAGCATCTTAATACTCAGATTAAGCTGTCCTTTTTCGTTAATTTCGATTACTTTAGCTTTGACTGTTTGGCCTATGTTCAAAAAATTCCTAATATCTTTCACTTTGTCTTCAGTAATTTGACTAATGTGAATCAAACCTTCACGGTCGGTCCCGTCTACTTTAACAAAAGCTCCATAACTTTCGATTCTGAAAATTTTTCCTTCTACAATGTCTCCCAAAGCATAGTCCTTGGTAATTTTCTTTATATAATCAGCAGCATACTGAACTTGGCTGGCATCTTTACCAAAGATTATGACTCTGCCGGTAAGATCCTCAATATCAATAACTGTGTTAGTTTTGGCAATCAAAGCTTTGATCACTTTTCCACTGGGGCCTATAACATCTCCGATTTTATCAACAGGTATGGTTAGTTGTGCCACTCGCGGAGCAAATGGGGACATCTTGGCAGCTGGCTTGCTAATGGTTTGTTTCATAATTTCTAAAATATGTAACCTTGCTTCTTTTGCCTGTTTAAGAGCTTGTTTGAGAATTTCTACAGTAAGGCCAGCTACTTTGTTATCTAACTGTAAAGCAGTAATTCCATCTTTAGTGCCAGCAACTTTAAAATCCATGTCTCCATTAAAGTCTTCTGCTCCGATAATGTCTGTAAGCACTTTAAAATTACCAGTTTCCGGATCTAACACTAAGCCCATAGCTACACCAGCAACCATATCTTTGATAGGTACCCCTCCGGCCATCAAAGACAAACAGCTAGCACAGGTAGAGGCCATAGAAGTGGAGCCGTTAGAACCTAAACATTCACTAACTAATCTCATAGTGTAGGGAAATTCTTCTTCGGATGGTAAAACTGGTAGCAAAGCTCTTTCTGCCAAAGCTCCGTGTCCAATTTCTCGTCTACCCGGTCCATTGTAACGACCAGTAGCTCCCACAGAATATTGGGGGAAGTTATAGTGGTGAATATATCGCTTCGTAGTTTCCTCAAAATCCTCCATTTCATCAATAGTTTGGGCATCTCGAGTGCTACCTACGGTGAGAATATTAAGCACTTGAGTTTCTCCTCTTTGGAATAAACTAGAACCATGAACTCTAGGAATAACATTGATTTGACAATCGATTTTGCGAGTTTCGGTGAGTTTTCTACCATCTAATCTTTTATCTTTTTCTAGAATATTCTTTTTAATTATCTTCTTTTTTACTGTTTCTAAACCTTCTACTAGGTCTTTGGCAAATAGACTTAACTCGTCCAAATTGTCTAAGTAATCCAACATTTTGAGAGCAATTTTTTGGTTAATTGCTGGATTTGAACTAACTAACAATCTTAAAGATTCTAAAGTAGAGTCCGGATTGGTTTTTTGTAGTAATAACAGTTGGTCAAGAGTTGCTAAATGTTCGTCTTTAACAGCTTGTACCAAATCAGCTCTTTCTAGCTTTTGCCCGGGAGCATACAAAACATTTTCCAGATCCTCCACAAACTCAAGCCAGTATTCAACTACTTTATGATTAGGAGTAATTAAATGTAGGGTCGTTTGTTTGGCTAGACTTTTTTGAGTGGCCATGTCTATAAATTCTTGTTGAAAAGTATTTAGTTTTTTAAGTTCTTGGACTGCCAAATCTAAGCACTCTCCTAAAGTCTCTTCACTAACAATTTTAGCCCCCGCTTCGATCATCATAATGTTGTGACCATCACCAGAAACAACTAGATCAATAACTGATTGAGCCTGTTCTTTATAGCTTGGATTCACCACTTTTTGTAATTTAAGAGTGGGATATTTCTCAGCAATTTCTTTTTGTGTTAGACGGGTAGTGCTGTGATAAATTAATTTAAGTTTAGCTGCCCATTCCGCATCAACTGCGGCTAGCAAATGAAAAACCTGACCAAAACTATCTTTACCCTCTTCGTCTTTGACATCAACTAGCTGACAAAATTCTTCTAAGTCTTTTCTAAGATCTGCAAAATTAGAAGTATTAGCTACTTTTTGTTTGATTGTAGATATAAGTTGGGAAACTCTATCTTCAGGAATTAGTCCAATTCTAGTGCTACTGACTGGACCTTGAAATTCCTTAATTCCACACAACTTAATTGCGGCTGAAGCCGCCAAAACCGACAAAGTGTCCGGTGGGTTAACTTCGTCAATGCTTAAAGGAGTAATGACTACCTGAATTTCGTTGCGAATATTGGGATCAAACAGTGATCTTAACGAACGGTCAATCATTCTGCCAGTCAAAATAGAGGCATCGGACGGGCGACCTTCTCTTTTAGAGAATCTTGAGCCTTTAATTTTACCACTAGCATACAACCTTTCCTCGTAGATTACCTGCAAGGGAAAATAATCACTATCAGATGGTTGTTCGTTTACTACTACTGCTGCCATAACAGTGGTTTCACCAATTGTCGCTAAAACCGAGGCGGTGGCTTGTTGAGCTAATAAACCAGTTTCTAGAGTGATTTTTTGACCGTTAAAATCAATAGAATGCCGGACAGGAACATTGTTGAACATAAATACTAAATTTGTTAGTTACTAATGTAACATCTAAAAACAAAAAATGTAAAGTGTTTTTTTATACTTAAACCGTTTTTGACAAGTTTTTATTTTTTAATTCTAGTTTTACAGATTATGGAGTATATAGATCAAATTCGTAATTTTTGCATCATTGCCCACATTGATCACGGTAAAAGCACTTTGGCTGATAGATTGATGGAATTTACTGGTACTCTTTCTAAGAGGGAGATGAAAGAACAGGTCTTGGACAGAATGGATTTGGAGAGAGAAAGAGGAATTACTATCAAGTTGCAGCCGGTTAGGATGGAATATATTTATCAAGCTAAATTTGCTAGCAAAAACCAAAAACCAGAGTGGAAAAACCAAAAATTTATCTTGAACCTTATTGATACCCCCGGTCATGTAGATTTTGCATATGAAGTGTCTCGTTCGCTGATTGCTTGTGAGGGGGCGGTGCTGGTGGTGGACTCTACCCAAGGCATTCAAGCTCAAACCCTAGCTAACTTGTATTCAGCGATGGAAGCAAACTTGCAAATTATCCCAGTGCTAAACAAAATAGACCTACCGAATGCTGATATAGAAACCAGAGCCAAAGAAATTGAGCAAGTTTTGGGTTATAGCCAAGACTCTATTTTGCTAGTCAGTGGCAAAACCGGAGAAGGTGTGGAAGAACTTTTAGAGGCTATTGTGGAAAGAGTACCATCACCTTCAGTTTTCAAAAAAATTTAGTTAAATTTTATTATTTTATTAGTATTATGTCTAATGCAAAAATTTTAATGTATACTACTAAATGGTGTAGCGATTGTCGCAGAGTTAAAATGTTTTTACAACAAAAGCAGGTGGATTATGACGAAGTGGATATAGAAGAAAATTCTGAGGCAGCCGAAATAGTGGAAAAGTTAAATAACGGATTTAGAAGCGTGCCAACCATAATTTTTCCAGATGGTACTGTTACTGTTGAACCATCAAATCAAGAACTAGAAAAACTATTGTTAGACAAAAATTTGCTTTAAACTGTTGAAACAATTCACTTTTATAAAAACAATACTAGTTCGATTTAATAAAAAACCACCCCTCCCTGCGGGTACCCGTTAAGAGGGGAATTGTCCACTCAATGAATCTTAACAGACTGCTACTCCTTAAAGAGAAGGGAATTGTTCATTGTGTTTTGCGAGTACCCCTCAAGAGGAAAATTGTTTTCAAAAGTTAATGTTTGTTAGATGTTAAGCTAACCTTTAATATAATCTTTGGAATTGCTTTTTAAGCTTTGGCGGTTTCATTTTTTGGCCTAAAATACATTTCGTGGCTAACTTGTAACTCTTCCATATCTTGTTTGGTAAAGCCAAGTGCTTGTAAAGCCTGTTCAGTTTTGTTGTACACTTTGCCTTGATGAATTAGATTAGCAATAGTTTCCGATTTTTTCAGAATTCTGTAAACTTCTTTATTTATCCCGGTAAAAATCACTTCTTTACCCATTGCTTGAAGTTCTATAACCGATTCTTCTAACATATCAAGCCCATCTAAGTCCATGTAAAACAAATCTCGCATTCGTAAAATTACTGTTTTTAAGTGTGGCATATTGGCTAGCACTCGTAAATTTTCTTGGTGAGAAGGGGCATCGATGTAAGCAAAAATTCCTTCAATAGAGTAAACAACCACATCTACTTGTTCGTTTTCTTTTGGGCACACAAATTTGTGTCCAGTTTCATATCCTATAACTTTATTTTTGCAGTTAAATTTCACCACAAACTGACCTTTACTAAGTTTGTCTACAAACACTAAAAGTGCCAAAGCTACTCCTAGTAAAATTCCAATACTCGCATCTTCTAACACGGTTACAGCGGCCACCAACACCATAACTAAAAAATTCATCTTATCTTCTAGCCAAAATCGATGAAATTTTTCAAATTCAATTAAACCGATAGCTGTATTAAACAAAATCCCAGCAATTACCGCCATTGGAATATACTTAAATAAGGGTAAGAATACAAGTGCCAACATTCCAGTAAAAACACCAGCTAATATCCCAGACATTCGGTCATTAGCCCCACTTTTGACATTCAAACCAGTGCGGATAAAAACACCGGTAGCAGGTAATCCTCCGGCCAAACCAGAAACAATATTAGCTAAACCTAGACCAAAAAGCTCTTGACGAGCAGACGAACGATCTCCAACAATTTTGTCTGCTAGTTTAGCCGTAATTAAAGTTTCTAAAATAGAAATTAAAGCTACTACCAAAGCTACACTGAAAAGTTGGTACACAAAGTCGTTAGATTTAAGCAGTTCCCAAAAACCCATAAAATTGGGCAACTGAAAAACGGTAGCTGGCACTTCACCATATTTAGCGGCTAAGGTTATAAGCTCAAAACCCAGATTGTAATTTGTAGAAATCCAACCCAAAATGATACCTAGTACAGATACAATAATAGCTCCGGGTATGGCAAACTTGAGTTTTTTAAGTAAAAAAATAATTGCAAAAGTAATTAAAAAAACAATCAAAGTAGGTAAGCTAAAAGTGGATAGAGCTTGCCAAGAGGCTACTAGTTTTTCCAGAAAATGACTAGCCGGTTCGACATTTTTTAATCCCAAAGCATCGTTAATTTGCCCAAAAGCAATCAACACAGCCACACCAGTGGCAAACCCATACATAACCGAGGAGGGAATGTAAATGAGGTATTTTTCTAGTCTTAGTAACCAAATCAAAAGAATAATTAAACCAGAAATTATTGCTAGAAAAGGTAGAGCAAAGACCCAGTTGTTTCCTCCAAAATTAGCAAATCCATATAAAACAGTGGTCAGAGCCCCAGCGGCCCCAATAATGTTGTATTTACTACCGATTAGTAAAGCACCAACTGAACAAGCCCACACCCCAGTAATTACACCCGGCAATGGTCCAGCTCCTGAAGCAATAGATAAAGCTACACTTAAAGGCAAAGAGACCATAGCTACAGTCAAGCCTGACTTCCAATTTTGGCTGATTCGCAAAACAATATCGGACATACATTTTGTGTTAAAAACAAAAAGACAACGAATTAAAAAACATTCGATATTTATATTTTTTGTATAATCGTCAAGGTGGCAAAAAAAGTTGAGACTGTTGTATCCTGTGCCAAGTTTATAATTACCTATTTTTAGGTTCTTTTAGATGCTTTTTGGGATAATCTAGGATTTGAAAGTAAGCCAGACAATCGGTTTGGGTTGGAATTTACAGTAAAAATTTTAGGTTGAAAAAGTAAGGTAATTTAACCAAAACTAGAATTTATTGACTAATTTTGACATAAAGGTTTAGTTTTGACACAGAGTTTAGAAAATTTAGTAGCTTTATGGAAGATCACAATAATATTCAGCATACCACCACTAACATCACCTCGCCGAACACAGATCTAGCTATTTTAAAACAATTTTTCCCACAATACTTCGACAAAAACGGCAACTTTGACTTTGAAAAATTCAAAAACTACCTCACCGAGAAAGAAGTTTCTTTTTCTACCGAAAGCTACGGCTTAGAGTGGCTCGGTAAAAGTTACGCCCGTTTGCTAGCAAGCGACCCCGCTACTACTTTGCTGAAAGCAGACGAAAAACACAACGCAAAGCCCGAAAACGCCAACTCCCAAAACCTGCTCATTAAAGGCGATAACCTGGAAGTGCTCAAACACCTTGCCAACGCCTATTACGAACAAGTAAAAATGATTTACATTGACCCACCCTATAATACAGGCAGCGATGGCTTTGTCTATCAGGATGATAGAAAATACACCGTAAAGGAACTGCAAAATCTCATTGGTATAAGTGAAGAAAAAGCCAAACGTATTCTTGATTTTACCAGCAGTAAAAGCAATAGCCACAGTGCATGGCTTACCTTTATGTATCCACGATTATATATTGCAAAACAGCTCTTGCGTGAAGACGGAGTAATTTTTGTTTCTATTGATGATAACGAA
>FWWL01003569.1_pt1 | contig 28121 bp, 23 predicted proteins | sample 2228331 | NCBI WGS metagenome assembly FWWL01 (sample SAMEA103939775, study PRJEB20133) | metagenome
CACACGCTCCTGACCAGACCGAAGGATGGCACGGGCGCGCGGGAAGCGCCGCGCGCTGATCTAAAGATGATTGGACACCTAAAGTTGGTATCAGACGTCTGCGCAACGTTACAATCCAACCAGAATCTGGGCCACAATAATCTTGACGATGGTTGCGGTTGGGTAGACCATCGCGTAGCCTACATTCGGCGCTTCGTTGCCGGTCTGCTCGTTCGCAAAGGCCAGCACTGCCGGTTGGGTTTGCAACCCGGCCAGCATGCCGGTCAACAGGCTGAACGGTATCTTCAGCAGCTTATAGCCGATGGCGAGGGTGAGCAGCGCGGCAGACAGAGTGATCAACGCGCCGCTGATGAAGAGGATCAGGCCGTCGCCTTGGGTCAGGGTCGTGACGAAGCTATACCCGGCGCGTGTGCCGACGCCGGCGAGAAACAGGGTCATGCCAACCTGCCGCAGCGTGAGATTGGCACTGTACGGCAGGCTCCAGACAATCGGGCCGGTGCGTCCGCGCCAGCCGAGGATCAGGGCAACGATGAGCGGCCCTCCGGCCAGGCCGAGCGAGAATGTGCCGCCCCCTGGCAAGGGAAAGGGGATGAGGCCGAGCAGCATCCCTAACGCCATCCCCAGGCCAAGTGACACCACGTCAACTTCAGCCAGCGAGCGGTACGAGTCACCGAAGAAACTGCTGACCCGATCCATATTTTCGCGCTGAGTGACGATGCGCACCCGATCACCCAATTCGAGCCGGGTATCGCCGTGGGGCAGCACCTCAGCGTCACCGCGGCGGATTCGCGTAATCACAGCGCCCATCGTCACGGGTAGATTGAGTTTGCGCAGCGGTATCCCCACTACTGCCGGGTTAGAGACGAAGATGCGGCGGAAGTCGAGCGTATGGCGATCCAGCGTGATCGAATCAGAGGCGGCTTCGCCGAGCGCTGCTGTCACTCGATCGACTTCTTCAGGAGGGCCAACAATGTTGATCAGGTCGCCATGCGCAAGCCGCACTGCGCCTGTCGCTATCTCCATGCGGCCATCGTGCTGACGCCGACTGATCACGACATCCCAGCCGTGGCTCTTCACCAATTCGGCGATACTATGACCGTACACGGCGGGATTAGTAACCCGGATGGTGCGATTTATCAAATGTTCGCCGGCAGTAGTGCCCAGTTCACGCAGTTGTTGGGCTTCGCGCGCCAGATCGATCTGCCACAGTCGGCGAGTCAGGTAGATGGCGAGGATCATGCCTAGCACGCCAACCGGATATGCTACAGAGTAGCCGACAACCGGATCGGCGAGCTGCGCTTCATCGGCCCCGCTTTGGGTAAGTTGTTCGATGACGGCGGCCAGCGCTGGAGTGTTGGTCAAACTGCCGGCAAACAGGCCCGCCGTTTGCGCTGCATTGATATTGAACAGGTAGCGCAACGCGATAGTGATGATTGCTGCCAGCGCAATCACGCCGCCGATGAACAGATTGTTGCGCAACCCGCGACGGCGCAGTGAGTTGACAAAGCCCGGCCCGCTGCTGAGACCAATAGTGTAGACAAAGATCACCAGCCCGAGCAGATAGACGATGTCAGGCAGGCGAAGGCGCTGGTCGAGCGCGCCGAATGCCAGGCCAACGAAGAGCACGGCTGCCACGCCCAGGCTGACTCCGCCGATCCGGATGCGCCCGATCAGGTAACCGATGGCAGACACGACGAACAGGAGTAAGAGGGGGTTATTGGCAAGGATGTCGAGCATAGGTATTCTCGCATAAAAGCGGCGGGTGATGGTAAAGCCCGCCAGCGCTGGTATCTCACAAGCCGTCGTGTATGGTATCATGCAATCATCAACGCACAGTTAAGAAAGAGGGATGGTATGATTACCGAAGATATGGTGCGCGCAGCGCTGAAGAATGTGGTTGATCCGGAGATCGGTCTCGATATTATCAATCTCGGTCTGGTCTATCGTATCGACATCCTCGACGAGGGGAAAACGGTCGATATCGATATGACGCTCACCACTCCGGCGTGTCCAGCCGGCCCGCAAATCCTTGAGCAGGCCCGCCGGGAGGTGCTGGCCTTGAGCGAAGTATACAAGACACTTGAAAATGTCAAGATCAATCTGGTCTGGACGCCCTTCTGGAATCCCTCGATGATGTCGGAAGAGGCGCGGGAAGAGTTAGGTTTCTTCTAGGCGCAGACGGGCGGCGAGCAATGGGCAGGCTCGTCGCCCGTTTCGGTTTACGCACACCATGCAATACAAGGAGGTATCTGCATGTCTACCATTGCTCCGCCCACAATGCCCGCTTACACCGAAGAAGACCACGCAGTCTGGGCAACATTATGCGCCCGCCAGATGCCACGTCTCAAACGGTACGCCTGTCGCCTCTTTCAGGAAGGATTTGCGCGCCTACAGCTCGATTTGTGCCGCTTGCCCGATCCGGCGCTGGTCAGCGCGCGCCTGTATCGTCTGACCGGCTGGACATTGTGCGACGCGCAGAACGAGTATCTCAATCCGACTGAGTGGTTTGCGCACATTGCCGAACGACGCTTTCCGGTGACGAATTACATTCGGCGGATGGATGAACTCGATTTCACGCCGCTGCCCGATCTGTTCCACGAGTACATCGGTCATCTCGCCTTCTTTACCGATCAGCGCTTTGCCGACATTGCCCACGCTTTCGGTCCGCTCTATTTCGCCGCTGATGAACGCCAGCGTCTGGAAATTGCCCGCCTCTGGTGGTACAGCATCGAGTTTGGTTTGATCCGTGAAGATGGTGAGCTGCGCGCATTTGGCGCCGGCCTGCTCTCCTCAAGCGGTGAGCTTGATCATGCGTTTGCGCTTGATACGCCGCGTGTGCCGTTCGACATTCGGCGCGTTGCCAACACGCCCGGCGCTGCTTACTCGATGCACGACACCTACTTTATTCTGGAAGACCTTGAGCATGTGGCGGCTATCATTCGCGAATACGCAGCGATGGAGGGTTTGCCGATACCGCAGGTGTGAGCTGCCGGAGTGCAGCAGCCACGGCTGGCAGGGGTTGAACCGTTTGGTGTCCGCTGAGTCTATGCGGTTGAGCGCTGCCGCCGCCTTGTGATTGGGCGACGTTCCGCGCTCGCGAGTCGTCAGCGGCGCTGTCATCTCCTCGTCATCTCCTCATCTGGACACGCAAGGGCGGGAAGCGCTTGCCTGATCGCATTGTGACGCGCCTGGCAGGCGCTTCTCTGCCGCAGCGCGGGACGCAAGGAGGACGACCTGGCGCGCCGTTCTGGTGTCATCCGTACCATTGCTGTAAGGTGCTGTTGACAGGATTGTCTGCATTAAAACGCGGGATCGCGGTATAATGGCTTAAGTGCCATCACCAAGGCGTGAGGATTTTCATGGACGATACGTTGCCAACCGGTCTGGCTGAGTGGCTCACGCTTGCCGCAAAGATCACGGACGCGCGCCATCTGGCTGAGCTGGAAGCAGCGACTGCCGAAATCTTTGCAATCGTCTTTCCGCGTCAGCAGTTCAATCTGGTGTGGCGTCAGCGCGGGCAGCCGGCGCCGGCGCCGGCCAATGCCGAGCAGCGAACATTGCGCAGTGACGATACCATTGGCTGGCTGACGGTATGGCCTGCCTCATTCAGCGCCGAAGAGCGCGCGACGCTGTCTGCAATCGAACAATTGATTGTCATCGGTTATGAGCGCGTTCGCTTGCAGCGCGCGCAGCCGGATTGGCGTCAGCGTCTCCGCGCTGAAGTTGCCGCTCTGCGTGATTGCGCTGATCCCGACGTCATCTGTCGCCAGTTGGGAATGCTGATTGCTGACACATTGGCGACACCGGTCAGTATTGGCATTGTCGCCCCAATCGAGCGCAGTTCATGGGTGGCGCTGATCGCGCGTTACCGGTCATCGCCGGATACAGAAGGCGCTGCTCATCAGTACTGGCCTGCCAACGTTGATCTGAGCAGCGCTGTGTTGCGACTGGGCGTGCCTATCCAATCGATCAGTTATCTCGAAGACTGCGCGCGGTACGATGTGCGTCCCCATCCTGATCATTCCACTCGCGAGACTGCGCCAGCCTACTGGCTCGGCGCTCCTATTCGCTTTGGCGGCGAGACGCTTGGCGTTGTCTATGTATGCGCGCCGACGACGGGCAGCGTGAATGAAGAGCAGCAGCAATGCGCCGGTGAAGCGCTCTACTATGCCGGTCAGTTACTGCGTCCGGTCATCCTGCAACGCGAAATCGAACGATTGCGCAATCAGCGCGCAGCCTGGATGGAACTGGCGCAGGCCAGCGCGCATCTGATCGATCCGGATCGCGCGTTGCAGGCGATGCTCGATGCCAGCGCGCGGCTGCTCGAAGTTTACGGTGGCGGGCTCTTTTTCTTCGATGAGCAAAGCAACGAATTGGTCTTTCGCTGCGCCACCGGTCGGCATGCAGAAAAACTGGTTGGTTTCCGCCTGCCATTGTCGCGCGGCATTATCGGTCAGTCATTTCGGGCTGATAAGCCGATTATCGTCAACGATGCCGCTAATGATCCGCGCCGAAGCCATGTGATTGATACAGTGATCAATGTGCAATGCTATAACCTGGTCAGTGTGCCTTTTACCACTCCAGCCGGCGCGCGCGCCTGTCTTGAGTTTGTCAACCGGTATCGACAGGCGCCGTTCATCGATTACGATGTTGAGCTGATCAAAGCAATTGCGGCGTTGATGAGCCTGGTGATCGACCATGCCCAGCAACGCTCGGCGATGGCGCATGATCTGGTCGAGCAGGCCCAGGCGCTCGATCGGAGCAACGCTGATCTGCGCTCAGTGCTGGCGCTTGGTCAAGAGCTGCTGGCCGATGAACTTCCCGAACGGCTGTTCCAGCGCATCGTTGATGCAATCTGCCAGCGCATGAACTTCTTGAGCGCGGCGCTCTTCGTTAATCTGCGCGAACACCGGGTGCATCCCGTTCTGGAGTGTGTGGTCACAAAGGGAGAACTGGCAGGCGAGTTCCCTCTTGGCACGCCACTGGCGGCGAGTCGTCTCGACATGCTGATCACTGAGTGGTCATTCAGCGAGAGCTGTTTCCTGATCAATCGACAAAGCCAGACCTTTGCCGCTTTGTTTGATACGCCGCCGACGCGCAACCGATTGATGGAGTTTGGCGCTGAGCAGTGGGACCCCGATGATCTGCTTGTGGCGCTGTTACGCGCAACCAATCGCAATGTGGAAGCGGTATTGTTGCTCGATCAACCGGTTGGCGGTCGGCGTCCGAATCTGGCTGATTTGCAGGCATTAATGGTCTATGCCGGCATTGCCGGTGTCGCGATCGACATGGCACTGCTCCGCTATCGTCTGCAGAATAGTCTCGAGCGATTGACTGCGCTGAACAGCCTTGGTATGGTGATCAATTCGCAGTCACTGCCGCAGCCGCAGGTGCTGGAGATGACTGCGCGCGGCATGATGGAGATGGTTGACGCGCAATGGGCGCAGATTGTCATGCGCGATCTCGAACAAGACACGTTGCAGGTTGAGCGAGTGATCGGTTCCTGCACCCTCGATCGGGATGTGATCGTGACGCTGGCGCGACGCGCGCTGGTGCAGCGCCGTCCGGTGTTTCGCTCGGCCACAACGGTGGCTATCCCGCTCCGTGGCGCTCAGCACATTATCGGCATCTTTGTGATTGGCGGCAATCGCGCGCTGGAGACTGCCGACATCGAAATGCTCATGTTGTATGCCAGTCAGGCCGCGGTAGCAGTCGAGAATATGCGCTTGCTGGAAGCGGTGCGGCGTGGCCGCGACAATCTGGCGCAGGTCATGGCGGCTGTGAGCGATGGTCTGCTCCTGTTTACTATCGAAGGGCGGATCATTGTGGCTAATCAGGCGTTTTCTCAACTCACCCGCGCTGCCGAGTGGTCAACGCCGCCCGATCGCCTCACCGACTGGACGATTGATCGTTTGCTGAATGAGTGGGCGGCGCAGCGCGCGCTCGATGCAGATGCTGTAGCGCGCTTGCAGCGGTCGCTGACCGTGCCCGACGCTCAGGGTGAATTGACCGGCAGTGATGGCGTGTTTGCCTGGTCGTTGAACCGGGCTGGCGAGACAGGAAAAGGCTACGGTCAGGCGATGTTGCTGACGCTGCGTGATGTGACTGCGGCGCGCGCGGCTGAGCGCATGCGTGACGATTTGACCCACATGCTCATCCACGATTTGCGCAATCCGCTGACGAAGATCGCGCTGGCATTTGAGCAACTGAAGAACGAATTGGGTGATCTCTTCACGATGCAGCAACAGCAGACCCTGAAAGTTGGTCAACAGAGCGCGCATCAGCTCCTTCATCTGGTCAATACGATGCTCGAGATTGGTCGATTAGAGAGTGGGCGGATGCCGCTGGATCGCGGTCCCTGGCCGATCGAACATTTGATCGAGCGCGTAATCGATCCTTTTGCCTGGCAGGCCCGACAGCAGAATGTGCAACTCGTTGTCCACATCGATCCCCAGGTGCAGATGCTGTTCGTTGACGCCGAGCTTATGGCTCGCGTGTTCCAGAATCTGCTTGACAATGCGCTCAAGTTCAGCCCGGTTGCAGGTGTCATCACAGTAGAAGGCAGTGTCGCGCCGGCAACTGGCGTCAGCCAGACGATAGAGCTGTCGGATGAGATGATGATTGTGGTTCCCGGTGATCGGGTTGCGCACTTCGTTGTGCGCGATCAGGGGCCGGGCATTCCCCTGGCAGAGCAAGAGCAGATCTTTGCGGTGTTCAGCCAGGCTAGCCATCGCTATGGCGAGGGCAGCGGTCTCGGATTGGCCTTCTGCCGATTGGCAGTGGAAGCGCATCAGGGCAAGGTATGGGTCGAGAGCGCGCCGGGGCAGGGCAGCGCCTTCCACATCATCCTGCCGCTGGCCGAGTTTGCCTGAGGCGACGCAGGCCCTCTGGCCCTCGTTGCGATCCGGTAGCCTGCCAGTTGTCTCTGCGCGCGAATCTTGCTTCACGGTTGTTTACCCTTCAGGGCGGGAAGCCCACCCGCTTCAGCGGCTTCAGCCCACGGTGGTATGCTGCTTCCACGTGCCACCATCCGCTCGTTGTGGTACACTTGTTCGTGTGCAAGACACTCCGATGGCACAGCGGAGCAACGGTTCGCGCCGTAGCAACTCAAGGTTGGCGGTTGTGGCAAGAACGTTTCGTTGCCACGCACAACCGTGACGGGTTGTCCCAATCTGGCAGCCTGTCAGCCTGCCAATGGTCCTCCGTTCCAACCGCGGAGGTTGGCGTCAGGTCGGTGGGTCAACCGATGCTACGAAATCTGGAAGGACAAGCCCAATCCGTTGCGGATTGGGTAGCTGACCGACGACAGGGCGGGTCTTGCGCCCGCCCCTGCATCGACAGCACCACCGCAGATGTCGCGCAGCCGCTCAGGCAGCGCTTGAGAGCAAGCGTTGTCGGGTTTCAGCCACAAACCGCTCCAGCCGTTCGGGATCGGGTTTGTCGGTGGGCAGGATCAAGATGAAGTGACTGAAGATTTCTGAGCGCTCGGCCAGCAGGTCTGACCAGGTGGCCGTTGGCCGTTCACGCTGCATCGCCTCCAGATAGACACCGGCGAACGCCTTGAGTGGTTCTGCCGTATCAGGGGTAAGGTGAGCGGCTGGCCCGGCGAGATAATAGTTGGGACGGCTGCTGCCCAGCGGTGTATCGACCGGCACCAGGTGACCGATCATCACTTCACCGAGTTCGAGGCGCAGCGAGGCATGGCTATCGGCGAGCGTCAGCGTTTCGTCTGTGAGCAGATCGCGCAGGTCGGCGCCGGCATTGGGGTGCAGGCGTTCGACCCGATAAGGACGGAGACGCACATTGACCCACTGCGGCAATAACTGGCGTTCTAGCGGGTTGAGGTTGCTCTGATCAGCGCCTGCCGCCAGGCGCGCAACCAGGGTCTGACCATCTGACTGGACATAATCGAAGGCAAACCAGACCATAAATCGATCGGCGCCGTACCCCTCGCGTTCATTCAACTCGGCCAACTGTTCAAATTGATACCGTTCCTGCCAGTAACGAGCAAAGGCGGCGCGCAAATCGGCGGGTTCAGCCGTTTGGGCCATGGCAAGGATCCGCTGCAGGAGGCTGTCTTGCGCCTCACGCAGGCGCAATTGTTGACTGCGCCACTCTTCTTCTTGTCGCAGATGGCAATCTTTGTACTTGCGCCCACTGCCGCAGTAACAGGGATCGTTACGCCCAAGTTTGGGTGATCTGGTTCGGCTCATTGCCACGCACTCCTTAACCATATCCTACGCGATTCGTATCAATACCGAATCGCATGAGTCGAGGTTCTTTATAGCACCGTTTATCTTGCTTGTAAGCGAGCGTCATTCAATCGTCAGCGCCAGTCGGATGCCCAGGAACGGGTTGCGCATCGCAGGCGGGAGGCGAAAGCGGCAGGCGCAGCGGGCATAGCCGTGTGGATTGGCGTAGCAGCCGCCGCGCAAGATCCGTCGGCCCGGCGCTGCGGGATCGTTGCGGCCATCGTCAGCGCGATAGGGGTAGGGCCGATCGAGCGACGCCGTCCATTCCCAGACATTGCCGGCCATGTCTTCAATGCCAAAGGGGCTGCGGCCAGCCGGGTAGGTTCCGGGCGGATTGGGCGCGGCCCGGCCACTCTCGCGGGTGTTGGCGAAGGTCGGCTGAAATTCATTGCCCCACGGGAAGCGCCGGCCATCAGCCCCACGCGCAGCGTACTCCCACTCGGCCTCGGTTGGCAGACGGAAGCGCAGGCGCGTCGGGGGCGGAAACAACTGACCTGCGGGATCGATCAGGCGCGCGGTCAGATCGGTCTGGTCGCTCAGCCACGCGCAGAAGTCTCTCGCCTCGAACCAGTTCACATCGGTCACCGGCAAAGCTGCCAGCGCTGACGGCGGTGTCATGCCATGCCAGAGTGGCGGCGGCGGCGTTGCGCCAGCGGCGACTGCCCGGGCATACAGGCGCGCGCTAAGCGGGGTTTGCGCAAGAGCGAATGATGACACGACAACCTCGTGCTGCGGGGTCTCTTCGTGATAGCTTTCGCGCGTGCCCCCGTAACGGCGGGCCAGTTCACTGGTCTCACGCGCCGGGGTACCCATCAGAAAGGCGCCCCCAGGGATCACAACCATCACCGGTAACAGGTCGCTCAGAGTTGTCATCGCTCGTAGATCCGATTCAGCCGATCCAGCTCACGCCGGTAGATCGTTTCGGCGAAATGATCGATGGTTGCCACATGTTGCAATGCCTCGTAGCCGCGCCAGAGAAATGTGTGCACATGGCCAATACCGGCGAGCCGAGCAACGAAGCGCGATCGGCGCAGCGCCATACCGAGCAGCGCCGATCGCGAGAGGCGAAAAACATTGTAAAGCGAGTGTCTGACCAGGCTAAGCTGGCGCAGCCGCTCATCGTATTTATCTGCAATCCGGTAGAAGCGCTCATACGTCACTTCGTCGAAGTCGGTGCCAACCTGCGCTTCCATCATGCGATAGGCCAGATCATCATCGAGCTGGTTGGTCAGATCGAGCAATTCCAGCACTTCTTCCAGATCGCGCAGATGCACACCCGGCAGCATGCCGAGAAAATGGTGCAACCGGCGACCTTCCTGGTCGCGGGCGCTGAAATCGCGCGGCCCGTACATTTCGTTGAAGAAAAATTCGCCCAGCAACTCGTACTCAGGCACTTCAGAGAGATCGCGATAATCGCGGCGCAAGCGGTTCGACTGAAAGATTTGCAGGGCAAGACGATACTGGCGTAGCGTGTTCATTGCAGGCGTTCAAGTTGCGCCAGAGCGCGGCGTCCCCATTCGCTGGTTGGTTCACGGTTGACCAGAGTCTGATAAGCAGAGCGCGCAGCGGCAATATTGCCGCGATCCTCAGCGATCAGACCACTGTAAAACAGCGCTTCACTGTAGTCGGGATTGAAGAGCAGAGCCTGCTCGATGGCCTGCTGCGCGCTTTCAGTGCGACCCTGCGCGTAATACGCGCGTCCCAGCCAATAGTGAGCTTCGGCAAAGTTGCGCTGAAGCGCAATCGCTCGATTGAGATCGCGAATGGCCTGATCGGTATCGCCGGTGCGGATTGCCAGCAATGCGCGTCGATAGAAACTCTCGGCGAGTCGGTCATTCGCCCGAATCGCCGCATCATAAGCGGCGCGCGCTTCATTGAAACGACCCGCTTCTTGCAAGAGCTTCCCCCGGAAGAGATGCGCCTCGGCATAGGACGAATCCTGTTGCAGCGCCCGTTCGACGGTTTGCAACGCTTCATCAGCCCGGCCTTGCGCGTAGTAGGTTTGGGCCAATCCGAGCAGAGCCGCCGGGTAGTGCGGTTGAATGGCCAGCGCTTGCTGATACGCATTCATCGCTCGGAACAGATCGTTGCTGCGCAACAGTGCCTCGCCGAGCCAGAATTGCGTTTTAGCGTCAGCGTCACCGCCGGGGAGTCGGGCAGCCGTCTCGAAGAAGCCGAGCGCAACGCCCCAGTTCCCCTGTTCGCTCGCCAGCTCACCCAGGCCAACATGAGCGCGCAGCGACTGGGGATCGAGGGCAATGGTCTGGCGGTAGAAATCGGCGGCAGCATCTGGTTCATTGCGCCGGCGCGCGATCTCGGCCAGGGTTAGCAGGGATTCGGTGCGGGCGATCCGCGCCTCTGGTTCGCTCCGCCCTTCGGTGGCAGCAAGCGTCTGCTGAGCGGTCTGGGTTGCAGCTTCAAGCCGATTGCCGAGCAGGTATGCGCGCGCCAGCAACTGTCGGGCCGTGACCGAGTTGCTATCAATCGCAGTCGCTCGTTCCAGCGCCTGGATCGCTGCCGTTGCCGCATTGCCATCGATAGCAGCGCGTCCGATGCGGATCAGGCGATCGAGGTCATTGATGCCCTGTCCTAGAGCAATCCGATATTGCTCGATCGCGCGCGCCGGCTGGTTGAGCGGGCCTTCATACAATTCAGCCAGGCGCAGACGGGCATCGAGGTTGCGTTCATCGAAATTTAGGGCATCGCGCAGACTGCGTTCAGCAGCATCGAGCTCATTCAGACGGATGTACGTCTCGCCTAACTCGAAGGCAGCGATGGAAGAGCGTGGTTCAAGCCTCAGCGCATCGCGGTAGACTTCAGCAGCGACGGCGGGAAGACCCGCATCGTTATACAGTCTGGCCAGTTCGATGGTTGCTTCGACGTGTTCGGTTGCCAGACTGGCCAGAATGCGTTCTGCTTCGGCGAAACCGCCGGCGCCGCTGCGCCGCAATGCGCGCGCCAGCCCAATCTGGGTAAAGGGAAGCTGCTGCCAGTTGACCAGCGCGCGCCAGTGTGCGATGGCTGCGGTCCAGTTGCCATCCTGTTCGGCCATGCGGGCCAGCGCGAGGTGGGCCGGGAAAAAGCGGTTATTGCGATCAAGCGCGGCGCGGAACAGCGCCTGTGCCGCTTCGCGGTCGCCCTGCTTGAGCGCTGCCATCCCCACGCCGGCATAGCCATCGGGTAACTGAGGTTCTAGTTCGATCACGGCCTGATAGGTTTGCCGCGCCTGATCAAATTGCTGATCGAGGCGAAGCGCCAGACCGAGGGCCAGCAGGGTAGCCACATCACCGGGTTGCTGATCACGGAGTTGGGTGAGCGTTGCAATTGCCGAATTGTTTCCTGCTGTGCCAAACAACGCGGCGAGTATCTGCGAGAGGGGATCGGGTGACCGTCGCCCTTCTGCTGCCTGAAGTGCCGCTTCGAGCAGCGCCTGGCTCAACCGTTGACGCCGAACCGCCAGCTCGGCGCGTTCAGCCTGGCCGGTTGCGACGAGACCGGCGCCCGGATAGATCGCTGCTTCGCTGGCGGCCAGTTGTCGCCAGCGGCTGACGGCCAGCGCGCTCAATTCAGCCGCGCTTCGCATCTGATCGCGGGCACGGCGCAGATCATCGGCTGGCGGCAGCGGATCAGCCGCTTCCAGTGACCAGTAGAGCGGGCCAGCCAGCGGTAACAGTCGTTCAAAATTGACCAGCGCGCGCTCTTCACGCGCCAGCGCGGTAAGCCGCGCCTCGATCGCTGCGTGCAAGGTTTGGGGCGCCCGCCCAAACAGGCGCGCCTTTGCCTGATCGACGCGGTCGAGCACGGCAAGCGCCTGATCGAGTTGCCCGCTTTCGCGGTAGGCTGTAGCGAGCAGCAGCTCCAGTTCGGGATTGGCCGGCAATAGATTGCGCGCCTGCTCAAGATCAGATACCGCATCGTGGGCGCGCTGTTCGCGCAGCGCCCACAGCGCCAGATTCACGCGCAGTTGGCCCAGATCGCGGCCATCGAGCAGATCAATCGTCTCGGCAAAAGCGCCCAGCGCCGCTGGATCGCCGCTGTCAAGCAGGATTGCGCCGAGATTATTGGTTAACAAGGAGCGATCGCCGTCTACGTGTTCAAGCGCAGCGCGATATTCAGCAGCGGCGGCGCTATACCATCCGCGCGCCCAGAGCAGGTTGCCATGCAGCAGTTTTGGCAAGACCGGCGTCAACTGAGGCGCCACGTCGAGCAGACGTTGCAACTGCTCGATAGCCAGATCAGCTTCACCGTGATGGTAGGCGACCAGCGTCAGCAAATATGGCGCCAGGATCGTTTGACCGTTGATCGGCGCTGAACTAAGCGTAAAGTGTTGCGGCATGGCAAACCGGATATCGAAGCTCTGCCATGCGCTGCTGACGTCAATATGATGCGGCATGTAGACAATTGCAGGGCGCAGACCAGGGCTGTCAAGCAGACTGCCGGCCTCAGCCTGTCCCCAGATCAGGATGTCGGCATCAGTCGTCTGGGCGAGGGCGAGCGCTTCAGCCGCATTCATTGGTCGGGTATCGCTGACCGTGATGAACACCAGATCGCCGCCCTGACTCCGAAGCTGACGGGCCAGCGCGCCGGCGATTTGCTGGCCGGTGCGCCCATCGCTGTCGGCGAACGGGGTAATCACGATCACAAAACGCGGATCGGTTGGGCGCAAGAGCGCGAAGAGAGCGAGCGTAATCCCGGCCAGCGCGACGATGATCAACAACCAGCGTCGCCGATGCCGCCATCCGTACCGTTCAGCAGTCGCAGCAGGTGTTGCGGATTGGGTTGGCTGTGCTTTGCGCCGAAGCCATCTCATGCCACTGAATCCTTGGCTGTTCGGTTACAGTATTCTTGTTCCGTCAATTACAACGGCGCTGGCGCCATACGTTTTGGCAAGATGTTTCATCGCCGCAGCATCGCGCGACAATTCATCAACGGTGGCCGCAGTCACGCTAGACACACCGCCAATTGCCAGGGTTGCCAGTGGAATCTGGCGCACGTTCCCCTCGCGATCCTGAGCTATCACATAGCCGCGGACTCGATCGCTCTCATCGTACAAAAGAATCGCTCGCTGTTCATACTGTTGCGTGATCCAGCGCCCGATCGCCTCGGCGATAGCGATAGGAGATATGATAACAAAATCATCGCCGCCGACATGGCCGATAAAGACGTGCTGGGGATCGAATTGCTGTTGCGCTTGCACGCAAAGCTCGGCAACCAGCCGGATGGCCTGATCGCCGCGCGCAAAACCGTAAGCGTCATTAAACGCCTTAAAGTCGTTGAGGTCGAGATAGAGCAGGACGAAGGTTTCGCCGCGTTGCAGCCGATAGCGAATCTCTTCGCGGATCAGGAGGTTGCCGGGCAGGCCGGTCAGCGGATTGCGCACTGGACGCTGGGCCACGCGGCGCAGCAATGACCGGATGCGCGCGATCAGTTCGGCGTCGTTGAAGGGTTTGGTGACATAATCATCGGCGCCGGTATCGAAACCGATCACCACATCGGCTGGCCGGGTGCGGGCAGTAACGATGATGATCGGGAGGTGCGCCGTCCGGGTATCGTTGCGCAACTGTCGAATCGCTTCGTAGCCATCAATGCCAGGGAGCATCAGATCAACCAGAATGATGTCAGGCAACTCTTCCTGGGCCACGCGAATAAGGTCGAGACCATCCTCCACCGCGAGTACGACGAAACCGGCACGGGTTAGCGTATCGCTGAGGAGGAAGCGTAAACTAGGTTCGTCATCGGCAATCAGAACAGTATAGCGTTTGGTTTCTTCAGACACAGAGCAAAACCTTGAGTTGGCCGGGCGCATTTGCGAACGCCTGCAAGCCTTCATCAAGCGCGTAATGGCGGCTGATGAGCGGCGCAGTTGCAATCAGGCCGCGTTCAAGCAATCGAAGCGCAGGGGCAAACGGGCCGCAGCGTGAGCCGATCAATTGCACTTCATCAACAACAAGCATGCTCAGGTTGAACTGCGCTTCAGCCGCAAAGGTGCTTTTCAAGATCAACCGTCCGCGCGGGCGGACGATCTGGCGGGCGACTGCCAATCCCGACGGATTACCGGTGCAATCGATCACCACATCAAACTGTTCGCCAGCAGTAGCTGAAGCGAACACGCAGCGAACCCCCTGTTGCTGATAGAGCTGCCAGCGCTCTGGATGGCGACCGATCAGAGTTAGATCACACCCGGTGAGCCGTAATACCTGCACGATCATCGCGCCGAGTTTGCCGTCGCCAACCACCGCAACCCGCTCGGTAGGTCGAATGTGGTTTTGTTCGACAATTTCGAGTGCGGCGGCGAGCGGTTCGGTGAAGACTGCCGCTTCATCGCTTACGTTCGGCGGCACTTCGTGCAGACAGGTTTCGGGCAACGTAAACAGATCGGCCATCGCGCCATCACGCCCGGCGATGCCTAGCGTTGTCCGATGCGGGCAGTGGGGAGCATCGCCGCGCAGACAGGTTGGACAGCGCCGACAGGCGGCATTGATCTCGCCGACGACGCGCTTGCCCAGCCATTGCGGGTTATCGCACTCGATAACCGTACCGACAAATTCATGTCCTAAAACCCCGCGAAAATTCATGTATCCACGAGTGATTTCCAGATCGGTATTGCATACGCCAACCAGATGTGGACGAATCAAAGCTTCTCCCTGTTGACGTTTTGGTTCAGGGTACTCAGTGCGTACCTGCAATTCGCCATCGAAAAAAATTGCGCGCATATCAGGTTGCTGGTGTTCACGTCTACAACGTCCATCTATTATACTATATGCTACTCTGGGTCGTGCAGCGAGCATGCGGCAGCATATCAGCCGCACATCGCGCTGTCGCTGCCGCCAAGACCTTGAGAGACGCGGCAAGGAGCATCAACATCATGCGCATTTTGTTTCTCGGTAGTCCGTCGTTTGCCGTGCCAGCGCTGGAGGCGCTGGCGCAGGCCGGGCACGAAATTGTTGGCGTAGTCACCCAGCCCGATCGGCCTGCCGGCCGTGAGCGTAAACTGACGCCGCCGCCGGTAAAGCTAGCCGCGCAGGCTCTCGGATTGCCGGTGTTACAACCTGAAACCCTTCGCGATCCGGAAGTGATTGCGACGCTCGCGACGCTCAAACCCGATGTGGGCGTGGTTGCGGCGTATGGCGAAATCTTGCGCCGGGCCGCGCTGGCGATCCCGCCGCTCGGCTATCTCAACATCCATCCGTCGTTGTTGCCGCTCTATCGTGGCCCTTCACCAGTGGCCGGAGCGATCCTGGCTGGCGAGACGGTCACCGGCGTGAGCATTATGGTGCTTGATCCGGGGATGGATAGCGGCCCAGTCCTGGCTCAGGCGGTGGTCGCTCTGCCGCCGACCGCGCGCACAGGCCCGCTGACCGAGTCGCTGTTCCGTCTCGGCGCTTCCCTGCTGGTAGAGGTGTTGCCCGGCTATGCGCGCGGCGAGATCGAGCCGCGTCCGCAGGATCACAGTCTGGCGACAGTGACTCGTATGCTGAAGAAGGAGGATGGCAGGATCGACTGGTCGTTGCCGGCAGTCGTGATCGAGCGCATGACGCGCGCCTACGATCCATGGCCGGGCGCATTTACCTTCTGGCGCGCGCAATCGCTGCGCATCATCACGGCGTCGGTGGCGCAGGTTGCAAGCGCTGCTGCGCCCGGCGTCGTAATTGGCCGGAGCGCTCAGGGCAATCCTCTGGTGCAGACGGGGAGCGACGCGCTGGAGCTGGTCGAAGTGCAACCAGCCGGTCGTCGCCCGATGAGCGGCGCAGCATGGCTGGCCGGCGCGCGCGCTGAGCTTATTCAGTTCGATGATCAACCAAATAACGCAGCGCGTTAAACCGTCTTGCGTTCTACTGATGAACCTCGTATAATCCAACTTACGGGGAAATAAGCGCTGTCGATCTTTCAGCAGCACGGGAGAGTACCAATGCCATTCTTCAAAGATGAGGAAGAGCTGCGCCTGATTTTGGGGGCGCTCTACGATCGGGTCAAGTGTGATAGCCAGATTGCGCCGCGCATCTGTGAAGGTCGAATCGTGATTCAGTTTCGCTACGAAGAACCTCATGGGGTGGTCACGATTGATGCCGCGCATCCGCCAACCCAACCTGGCGCGTATTGTGATGTCTTCTGGGGGAATGTTGATCTCAAGCCCGATGTCGAAATGAGCATGAAGGCCGACATTGCGCATCAATTCTGGCACGGGAAGATTAATCTCATGACAGCGCTTGCCCGGCGACAGATTATCGCCAAAGGGCCAATTCCGAAGATTCTCAAACTCTTGCCGGCAGTTGAGCCGGTATATACCATGTATCCGGCGATGCTGCGCGAGATGGGGCGCGAAGATCTGGTGCTGGCTAAGTAGCAGCAACGGGTTCACTCACTTCGCTTATGCCAACAACAAGCGAGATGTATGAACGGGGCGCTGCTGACGCTGAACGTGGTGAGTTTAACCCCTTCTACTATCAGCACTATTACTATTACCGTCAAGGGTACGACTCAGTGCGACGGCGTGGTCGTTCCCGCATTCGCCCAGTAGTCACAATTACTGTTGTTGTCCTGATTGTTTTGGCGACAGCCCTGGCGGTGTGGAACTCGTATCGGACTGGTCTGATTGCGCAACCGGTGTCGCCATCGGTTGCGCTTGCCGACTCGGTCACCGCGACACCGCTGCCGCCAACGCCCACGCCATTGCCGCCGACGCCAACGCCGTTGCCGCCGACGCCAACGTCCACTCCTCCTGCGCTTCAGGCAGGCGGACGGGCGGTTGTGGTCAATGTTGGCAACTCTGCGCTGCGGCTGCGCGCGGCCCCTGGGTTGCAGGCGCGGGTCGTGGCTACCATTCCCGCTGGCCGGGAAGTGGTCTTACTGGAAGGGCCGGTTGTGGCGGATGGGTATACCTGGTGGCAGGTTGAAGCCGGGCGTCAACGCGGTTGGTGCGCGGTTGCTGCGGCGAGCGGCGACATCTTCCTGCAACCGGTACCGTAGCTTAGCGCGCAGTGGGGCGCTCGTCTGCGATCGCGTCGACCAGGGCTGCATACGGACCGCGCTGCGCTGGCGGCAGCATTGCCGCGATTTTCACCATCATCTCCGCGGTCAGGCGCTCCATCACCTCAGCGGGAATCTTGTTGTCAGGCAGTGGTTCAGGCCAGTACGGTTCACCGATCGTAATATGCACCGGCTGACGGAGGAGCGTGCCGCGAAAACCGCGTTCGGTGCCGGTAATCGCCATCGGCACAAGCGGCACTCCGGCCTGCATGGCGAGGCGAATCGCGCCGCCGCGCCCCGGCTGCAAGATGCCGTTGCGACTGCGATGCCCCTCTGGGAAGATGAGCAATACTGCTCCCTTGCGCAGCGCTTCGGCGGCGGCGTCAAGCGCGGCCAGATCACGCTGGCCGCGCCGAATCGGGATCACGTGCATATTGCGGAAAAACCACCCGGCCACCGGATGGCGAAAAATCTCGATCTTGGCCAACCATGACAAACGGTAGCGGAACGGCAGCAACGCGCCGACCGCCGGGATATCTACCCAGTTGATGTGATTCATCACCAGGATCATCCCGCCCTGCTCACGCGGCGGTAACCGTTCAACGCCATCGATTGACCAGCGCCACCAGCCGATCCGGCGAAAGAAGGAAATGATGAGATAGAGAACGCCGTAGACGACATAAGCAAACATCACGCGCTCCTAGCGACCAAGATCAAACCCAAACACCAGCCTACCGCCGAGCCAGCCACCGACGATCAGCAACACCATCCCGGCCAGATGCCAGCCCAGATAGGAGCGCCGTTGATCGGGTTGACGCAGTACGTCAGGTTGACGCCGTCGGATCAGCCAGGCGCGCCCATAACACAGCGTAGCAGCGAGCGTCGTTGCCGCGTGGCCGTTTGTCCAGAGGATGACCGGATCATCGGGAGCGATTCCAGGACCGGTCAACTGGCGCGCAGCATCGATCAGCCCGCTCACGATCGCGATCAGCGCTCCGATCAGACCAACGATCAGGCAATGGAACGCGCTTTGATCCCATTGAATATGACCGGTGCGCAGCGCGATCACGGTGAAGAGGCTGCTGGCGAGCAGCAGGCCGATTGGGATATGAACAGTGGCCGGATGCAGTGCGTACATCAACTTGATTATAGCACAGGCGCTGCTGGCTCGATGCGCGCCCGCCCGGCGCTGATCTCGCCGATGTGATGAATAACCCCATCGTAGTGATCGACGGGAACATCAGCAATGATCGTTACATCGGCGGCAAATGTTTCGTTGACAATAGTTGCCGCACTGCTTTCCAGCAGGCGGCGGATCAGGGCGTAATCGGGATAGGGCAGATGGACGGTCAGGCGATGATAGAGTACCCGCTGCGCGCGCGGCAGGATAGCGAGCACGGCGCGAGTAGCGTCGCTGTAAGCGCGCACCAGACCGCCAACTCCCAGCAACGTTCCGCCGAAATAGCGGGTGACGATCACGATCACATCACCGAGATCGGCGCCGCGCAAGACGGCCATCATCGGGCGACCGGCAGTGCCGGCAGGTTCGCCATCATCACTCATGCCGGCGATCACACTTGAACCATACCCCACCAGGTAGGCATAGCAGTGATGGGTTGCATCGGGCATTTCCGCTCGCGCGGCGGCAATCGCGGCCCGCGCTGCTTCTACTGTGGTCACATGGTGGGCCTGCGCAATAAATCGTGAACCGCGCGCGACGATCTCGGCGCGGGCTGAGGCGGCAGGGATCGGGTATGAGGCACTCATACAACGCTTCCAGGCGATGAATAGCTGCTTGCCTGCCACAGCGGGATGGCCAGTTCGTCGATCGCGGCCTCCACTGCGGCGATCTCGTTGGCCAGCGCGTAATAGCGGGCGCGTCCTTCGGCGTGACGAGCAGCCCAAAACGGTTGAAATGGCGCTGGGATGGGGTTGCGCAGCACTTGCTGCACGGTGACCAGCAGCTCTGGAAACTCAAGTTCCCACCATCGGCGGAGACGGTCAGTAAGCGTGCTGCCGGGTGGTCCAAAATCGGCCAGCAGGCGGCGGGCAAATTCGCGCGCGAGGCTCTGTTGCTCTTGCGCCATCGCAACCGCCTGCGCGGTCAGTTCCGCCAGGCGATGGGCAACCGAGGCGGTCGCTACGGGCAGATTGATGGCATTCGTAGCCCGACTCAACTCGCGCCGACCAACGCTACACATCACCAGCGCCAGCAGCACATGATCTGCCGGCGCGATCATTCGGATCGGCGCCGACGCCAGCGCATACCCGCCTTCCCAGGCGATCACCGGTTGCTCGCCGTCACCGAGTAAGATGCGCGGCGCAGCCGCCTGGAGCGCAGGCGCAGCCGCAGGCGGCAGTTCCCACCAATGCGGATCCGGCAGGCTGGCATACGCGCTCAACCGCTGCCGGAGACCGGGGTGCCGATCGATCAGATCGGCGAGCGATCTGATGTTGCGCTCGGTGGAATAACCGGGCGGTAACGACAGCAGCCACGTGTCACCGGTGGGCGTATGCCATGGTTGCAGGGTCGCGCGCTCGATCAATGGGCGGAAGAGTGGCGCACAGGCTGGATCAAAGATGACAGCCTGATCGCGCTCGGCGCGTGAGAAGATGAGCGCCGGATGGGGTTGCGGAATTCCTGTAATCAGCGTGCGCATGACTGATTGGGCATGTTACAATACAGACTGTGATATAGTATATACCTGTATCATACGCGATTTTATACATGCAACCAATCATTCTGGCAAGCAAGATCCGGTTCATATACTGGTCGATACTGGTATCCATAGTTCATGGCGCTATCTGATCGTTTCAAGGAGCAATCCATGACCGAACTGGCCGAACAAGTGCCTTCGGTTGCGATAAGCGCCGCTCTCTTACCCCTCAAGATCGTGCCGCCCGCCGCGCGGCCTGATGAAATGCTTCGGCCTGATTTACAGGCGTTGCTGGCCGAGGTGCGCTTGTTGCCGGTGACGATGGTGGTAGCGCCTGCCGGCTACGGGAAGACGACTCTGCTGGCGCAATGGGCCGATCAGCTCAGCCGCACCGGCGCTGCTGTGGCCTGGTTGAGCTTTGAAGCGAGTGATCAGGAACCGGCTCTGCTGCTCGCCTATTTGATCAGCGCTCTACAGCGCGTCGCGCCAACCGTTGGTGAGCAGGCTGCGCGAATCTTGCAGAGTGTCGCCAGTTTAGAGCGCAACTGGCCATTGGTTGCCGGCGCATTGCTGAGCGACACGCAACGTGAATTGCAAGCGCCAACTTTTTTGTTCCTGGATGATGTCCATCTTGTCAGCGATAGCTCGATCGCCAACGATCTGCTGGGCTACCTGTTGCGCACCGCGCCGCCGACGTTGCACGTAGTGATGGCGTCACGGCGTCCGCTCACGTTTGCGCCCCTTCCACGGTTGCGCGCTGAAGGCGCGCTGCTTGAGGTGAATGCGACCGAGCTATTGCTTCGGCGCGCGGAAGCTGCCGAACTGCTCCAGCGCGCCGGGGTTGCGTTGTCGGAAGAAGAACTCAGTGTGCTGCTTGATCGGACGGGCGGCTGGATGTTGAGCGTCCAGCTTGCCGCGCGCACGCTGGCCCGCCAGAATCCCGATCAGCGGCGAGAGTATTTGCACAGTTTGGCGGCAAACCAGCACGATCTCTTTTCGTATCTGGCGACCGAGGTGCTGGCCAACCTGCCGGATCGATTGATCGATCGCCTGGTTTGCGCAGCTTTGCTGGGTCAGGTCAATCCGGCAGTGCTCGATGAGGCGCTTGGGGTTGATGACAGCACCCAGGTTATCGAGCAGGCGATCGCACTGGGTTTGCCATTAACAATTGAGACCGGTCCACACAATGGCGAGCGCATCTTCCGCTTTCACCCGCTCTGGCAGCGGTTGCTGGCCGATCGGGCGCTCACCCGCTTTGATCGCGAATTTGTCCGCGCCTTGCACGAGCGGTTTGGGTTAGCGCTGGCGCGTCGCGATCAGATTGAGCTGGCCTTGCGTCATCTGTACGAGGCGGGCAACCCGGTGGTGATTGCCCGCGCCTTGCGCGAGCATGCCTGGCCACTGATCGATTCGCCGCAGCGCGAGAGTTTGCGCAACTGGATCGAGCGTCTTCCGGCTGACGTGCGCGATCATGATCCTGAATTGCTGCACATGCAGGGCTGGAGCTTCTCTACCATTGATCGCTCCCGCGCGCTGTCGCTGATCAGTGCCGCTGCGGAACAGTATCGCCTGGCCGCCAATCCCGAACGTGAATTGCGGGCGTTGCGTGATATGGCGGTGCTGCTCTTCTGGTCTGACACCCCCGCCGATTTTGCCGATGTCTGCCGTCGAGTCATTGCTGCTGCCAGCCGCGCCCGCGATCCCTGGGCGCGCGGCGCGGCGCTGGTTGGCTTCACTGCCCTTCTCTACAGTCGCGGACGGTTTCGCGCCGCCTTGCGCACGGCCCGCTGGGCCGAACAACGTCCGCTGAGTGTGTTGTGGCAGTGGTTGCTGGCCGTGGTGCGCGCTTCCATCTACACCCAGCAGGGGTCGCCGGCAGAAGCGCTGCTGGCTATTGATGCCGCGCTCGAACTGCCGCGCATCGACCGCAATGATATGCTGCGTCAGTCATTGCTGCTCCTGCGAGCGATGGCGCTCTATCAGCAAGGGCAACATGGTCTGGCGCTCGATCAGGCCTTCGAGAGTTACTATCGCCTGAATGAATATGCGCCGGGCAGTGTGCTGGCCGGTCACGCGGCGCTGACGCTGGCGCTCTTGCTGGTTGAACATGACCGCATCGAAGAAGCCATCACGTATCTGCAACGGGTGCGCCAAATTGCCAATCATCTCGACAATCATCTCTTAAGCGCGCGCGCTCGCATTGTTGAGTTGTTTGCGCTCTGGCGTCAGCGCCAGCCGGTGACGCAACAGGCGCTCGCTTTCCTGAAAAAGTTGCGTGGGCAGGGCGATGATGCTGATCACTGGTTGAGTGCCGGTGATCGGCAGACGCTCTTCGGTCAGGATTTGTGGATGCTGTGCCTGCTCCTGATCGTGCTGGGTGAACATGGCGAGCACGAACGCGCGCATGAGCTGGCCCAGGAGTTGATTCAGTCGATGAATCGGCGCGATGATGGCATCTTCCGCGCCCTGATCCACGTCTATCGCGCCTACCTGATTGCCCAGCGCCAGCCCGATGCGCCACTCGTGGTGGATGATCTCGTCATCGCCTGCGCTACTTGCGACCGCGCCGGCGTGCAATGGTTGCCGTTCCTGCCGCGCGCAGCAATGGGCTGGGCGGTGACGACTGCGCTTCGCTGTGGGTTGACCAGTCGGGCCATGCCTGGCGCGTTGCGCCAGTTTGATACGGCCACCCTGGCAGCAATGCTGACGCCGCTCCTGGATGAACCGCTGCCTGAACAAACCCGCGCCCGGGTCATCGCGCTGATGGGTGAACTGGGTGTTATGAATGCATATAGCGCGTTGCGGACATTGCTGAAGGATCGCTCGCCGATCATTCGCGCGGCAGCCAGTGATGCGCTCGAACGACTGGTCTATCGCCCATCCTATCGCCTGGTGGTGCGCGCGCTCGGCGCTTTTCAGGTGTTGCGCGGTCAGCAAGAGGTGCGCGATCGCGACTGGCGGAGCGTCAAGGCGCGCCATTTGTTGCAGGTGTTGCTGATCGAGCGCGGTCGCATGTTGCCGCGTGAACAGATCATGGATATGCTCTGGCCAGGGCTGGATGCCGATTCGGCCTCAAACAATCTGCGTGTGACCATCAGTCGCCTGATCAAAGCGCTGGAGCCGGATCGCCCGGAAGGAGCGCCGACCTACTATATCATCCAGCAGGGCGACACGTATGGTTTCAACGTCGAAAGCGATCACAGCTATGATGTCGCCGATTTTGTCAGCGCGGTCGAGCGTGGGCGACAGGCGCTGCGGCGTCAGCAACGTGAAGCTGCCCGCGAAGCGTTTCAAACAGCGGTATCGTTGTATGGCGGCCAGTTTTTGCCCGATAGTCTGTATGAAGACTGGTCGGTGGTGGAACGTGAACGGTTGGCGCTGCTCTTTACCGATGCCGCGCTCAATCTTGGGCGGCTATGGTTGAACGAGGGCCTGTATCACGACGCAATTGGTTTGGGGTGGCGGGTGTTAGAAATCGATAAAGCCCAGGAAGAGGCGTATCAGTTGCTGATCCAGGCTTACAGCGCGATTGGCGAGCGCAGCACCGCGATCCGCCTGTATCAGCGTTGCGTCACTGCGCTGCGCGAGGAGTTAGGCGTCGATCCCTTGCCGGAGACAGTGGCATTGTTTGAGCAGGCGCGCGGGAAGCGCGCGTCATGAGGTAGTTGGGCTGCCCGGATCGCAATCGGCGGGCGTTGCAGCGGTGGCGCGGAGATGAGAGGTGATGAATGCGAGCACTTCTTCAAGCTGCTCAATCCGACTCTCAAACCCGGTGCCGATATGCTGAATGCGGCCATGCACCTGCTGCGATTCAGGATGTTCGTTCTCGGCTACCACAATGCGCAAGAGAAACGATTCGACTCGCCGAGTCGCCATACGTTGTTCCTCGTTCTACCATTGCTGCAATCTGAACTGTCAACTCTCTCGTAGCTTACTGTAGTCCGCTTACCAGTGTGTAACCATTCTTCAACACAATCTGCGAGGATGCCATGAATGCGGTCATTACGGTGTTGCCCGGTGATGGGATTGGGCCGGAGGTAGTTGCTGAAGGGGTGAAGGTGTTGCAGGCCGTGGCTGACCGGTTTGGTCACACCTTTACCATCCACGAGGCATTGATCGGCGGTTGCGCCATTGATGCTACCGGTGAGCCGTTGCCTGCCGAGACGGTGGAACGTTGCCGCGCGGCGGATGCGGTCTTGCTCGGCGCGGTTGGCGGCCCGAAATGGGACGATCCGCAGGCGAAGGTGCGCCCGGAACAGGGGTTGCTGGGTATCCGCAAGGCGCTTGGTCTGTTTGCCAACCTGCGCCCGGTCAAACTGTATCCACGCCTGATTGAGGCCTCGCCGTTGCGACCCGAACGGCTTGCCGGCGTCGATCTGCTGGTGGTGCGCGAATTGACCGGCGGCATCTACTTCGGCGAGAAACGGCGCGAACGCGGTCCCGACGGCGAGTGGGCCAGTGATCTCTGCGTCTACACCGAAGAGGAGATTGCGCGGGTGGTGCGCGTGGCAGCCGGTCTCGCTCGCAGTCGGCGCGGCAAACTGATGCTGGTCGATAAAGCCAATGTGCTTGAAACAAGCCGGCTGTGGCGGAGTGTGACCGCCCGGCTCGTGCGTGATGAATTTCCCGATCTGCGCTTCGAGACCATGCTGGTCGATGCCTGCGCCATGCATCTGATCCGTCGTCCGGCTGACTTCGACGTGATTGTGACCGAGAACATGTTTGGCGATATTCTGACCGATGAGGCGTCAATGCTGGCAGGCTCGATGGGCATGCTGCCCTCGGCGTCGCTGGCCAGTGGTCGTCTTGGCCTGTACGAACCGATTCACGGATCGGCGCCCGATATTGCCGGTCAGGGGAAGGCCAACCCGCTGGCGACGATCTTGAGCGTGGCGATGCTGCTGCGTCACTCGCTCGATCTGAACGCTGAGGCTGAGTGTGTCGAGGCAGCAGTCGCCAGCGTGATCGATCGCGGCATCGTGACTGCCGACATCGCAGCTCCTGGTCAGCCGGCTTTCGGCACGGCTGCGGTAGGCGACGCAGTGGTGGCCGCGATTGCCGGGTGAGCGCGGCCCTATGCTATACTGGCAGGCACGCTATCACCAATCTGCATTCGTGAAAACAACGGAAGGAGCGCTCGATGGAGCGAAAGATTCGCGTGCTGGTCGCCAAACCCGGCCTCGACGGTCACGATCGGGGGGCTAAAGTGATCGCCCGCGCCCTGCGCGACGCCGGTATGGAGGTAATCTATACCGGTCTCCAGCAGACGCCCCAGATGATTGTCGAAGCGGCGTTGCAGGAAGATGTCGATGTGATCGGCCTTTCGATCCTCTCCGGCGCGCACATGACCTTGCTTCCGAAGGTCATGCAGTTGCTGCGCGAGCAGGGGATGCATGATGTGCTGGTAGTTGCGGGAGGCATCATCTCTGACGAAGACGCCACGATTCTCAAGCGTGAGCATGGGATCGCCGAGGTCTTCGGCCCCGGTTCGTCAACGCAGGCGATCATCGATTTCATCCGTTCCAACGTCCAGTTGACGCGGGGTTGAGCTATGAATGAGCGCGAATTGGTGGCGCGCCTGCGCAACGGCGAGCGACGAGCGCTGGCGCGCGCCATTTCTCTGGTCGAGCAGGGCGGTCCGCTGGCGCGCGCGCTGGTGGCAGCCGCCTACCCTTACGCCCATGCCCATCGGGTTGGCATTACCGGTCCGCCCGGCGCTGGCAAATCAACCCTGGTGACCGCACTGGCCCAGGAGTGGCGCAAACGCGGCGTGCCGGTGGGGATTGTGGCGGTTGATCCAACCTCGCCGTTCAGTGGTGGCGCAGTGCTTGGCGATCGCATCCGCATGCAGACGCTGGGGGGCGACAATGGGGTGTTTATTCGCAGTATGGCCAGTCGGGGGCGACTCGGTGGGCTGGCGCGGGCAACGGCTGACGCGGTCACCCTGATTGCGGCAGCGGGCTTTCCGGTGGTCTTGATCGAGACGGTCGGCGCCGGCCAGGGTGAAGTTGATATTGCCCAGGCTGCCGATACCACGATCGTGGTGGAAGTGCCCGGTATGGGCGATGACGTGCAGAGCATTAAAGCTGGCGTGTTGGAAATTGCCGACATCTTTGTGGTCAATAAGGCCGATCGTCCTGGCGCCGATCAGACGGTGCGCCAGCTTCGCGCAATGTTGCAACTGGCGCCGGTCTCGGCGGGAAGCTGGCTGCCGCCGATCCTGACTGCTGTGGCAACCACCGGCAACGGCTGCGCGCAGATTGTCGATGCAGTCGAAGGGCACCGGTTCCATCTGGCCTCGTCAGGCGCGCAGGCGACGCGCGCTCGCGCGGCGGCAGAACGTGAATTGACCGCTGCCGTGCAAGAGCTGGTCATCGAGCGTTTGCGCGGGTCGCGCTGGAATGATCTGGTCGAGGCGATTGTCGCCCGGCAGAGCGATCCCTACGCTGCGGCGCTGGCGCTGCTGGGCGAGACGAGCGAATAACGTAGATCGCAACGTGTGGTACGATACAGCCGGAATCAATCGCCAACACACGGCAAGGAGGCATTCCGTGCAGGTTAACCCGTCAATTTTCAAAGCCTACGATATTCGCGGTATTTACCCCACCGAACTTAATGAAGAGATTGCCTATCTGATCGGGCGCGCGTTCGTCACCTTTCTCGGCGCTGAGACAGTGATCGTCGGACGCGATATGCGCACCTCCGGCCCGTCGTTGTTCGACGCGGTAACCCGTGGCATTATGGATCAGGGCGCTGATGTGGCCGACATCGGCATGGTGAGCACCGACCAGTACTACTTCGCCTGCACTCAACTCGGCTTTCCCGGCATGATGGTGACCGCTTCGCACAATCCCAAGCAGTACAATGGCTTCAAGATGGTGCGCCGCATGCCGTACCTGTTATCGGGTGATGAGGGCATTCAGGATCTGCGCCGCCTGGTCGAGAGCGAAGCCTTTCCTGCTCCGACCCGGCGCGGCGAGCGTCGCGAGTACGACTTCAAAGAGCAGTTCGTGCAGAAAGTGCTCTCGCTGATCGATGTCGCCGCGATCAAACCGCTAAAGGTGATTGTCGATACCGGCAACGGCATGGTTGGTCCCATTCTGCAAGAGGTCTATGCGCGCCTGCCCGTGCAGTTGACCGGCATGTACCTCGATCCCGATGGCACATTGCCCAACCACGGCCTTGACCCGCTGATGCCCGAAAATCGGGCCGAGTTGCAGCAGCGGGTGAAGGATGAAGGCGCCGACATCGGCTTTGCCTTCGATGGCGACGGCGACCGCTTCTTTGCCATCGACGACCGCGGTGAGTTTATCTCCGGCGACTTCCTGACCGCGATTTTGGGTCGCTATCTGCTGGAAAAAGAGCCTGGCGCCAAGATCCTCTATGACGTGCGCGCATCGTGGGCTGTGCCCGACGAGGTGCGCGCTGCCGGCGGCATTCCGCTGGTTGAGCGGGTGGGACACGCCTTCATCAAGCGTCGCATGGCCAACGAAGACGCCATCTTCGCCGGCGAGGTCTCCGGACACTACTACTTCAAAGCCTTCGCCTTCGCCGATTCGGGCATCATCCCCTCGCTCTATCTGCTTGAAATGCTCTCGAAGCGCGGCGTGAAGATGAGCGAGCTGCTCGGTCAACTCGAGTCGCGCTACTTCATTTCAGGCGAGATCAACTCGCGCGTGAGCAATGTGCCCGCCAAACTCAACGAAATCGCCGAGCGCTACAGCGACGGCAAGATCGAGCGCATCGACGGCATCTCAGTCAGCTACGATACCTGGCACTTCAATGTGCGCGGATCGAATACCGAACCGCTGATCCGGCTGAACCTCGAGTCGATCGCTTCGCGCGCCGAGATGGAAGCAAAGCGTGATGAGGTGCTGGCGCTGATCCGATCGTAGCGGCAGATCGGCGATTGCAGGGCCGCGGCGTGCAGCGATGAGAAAGCTGCGCGCTGCGGCCTTCATTCATGCTATGGCGAGCACTGGATGAAGTTGAAGCCACAAGCGCATGCGGTTAGCGCATAATCGCATGCAACCGTTTCAGTTGCTTGCCGTATGCTTGGTGATGGTGTGGTAATGTGGCTCTCGTGTTGATCGTTAAGGTTTTGGAGGGGGCTAAAGTAATACCGACTTTAGATAGATGGTCACGTATCGGGCCGCCACATCAACGCTGCCGCAGTGCGCAGGATGCGGCGGGAGCGCTCCGAAGAGCGGTTGCTGGGGCAGCACCGATCACGCGCCGAACGCTG
>FWWL01002998.1_pt1 | contig 28107 bp, 25 predicted proteins | sample 2228331 | NCBI WGS metagenome assembly FWWL01 (sample SAMEA103939775, study PRJEB20133) | metagenome
CCGGAAAAGGCCCTGGTCTTCCAGCACGGCGAAGGCCAGCGGATACCCCCTGGCTACCACGTCACCGAGATCATGGACGTGCGCTACGCCAGCATGGATTGTGGGGGGCGGGCCAACGCCTGGCGCGAAACCGTGATCCAGCTGATGGACCCCAGGGGCGAGGAGGAGGCCGTGTTCATGCCGGTGCGCAAGTTTCTCAGCATCTACCGCCGCGTGGCGGCTTCGGTGGCGCTGGAGGGGGCGGCGGAGCTCCGCTTTGAGTACGGAAACCCCGCCCTCCGCTACCGGGTGGGGGGGCTGGAGGTCCAGGGAGAAGCCCTGGTGGTGCACCTCCTTCCCCCCCAAGTGGCCTGCAAGGCCGCCGACCGGGCCAAGGAAGCCGGGTGCTGCGACCCGGGGTTGCCCCTGCGGCTGAACGCAAGGCCAGGCCCCTAAGATGAACCCCGCCAGAGCCGGCGTCCCATGAAGCGCTTCTACGGCTGGAGGATCGTTTGGGCGCTGGCCCTGGCCACCACCGTTTCCTACGGTGTCCTCTACTACGGCTTCGGGGTGTTGGTCAGGCCCATGGAAGCCGAGCTGGGCTGGAGCCGGGCCCAGACCTCGAGCGCCTACGCCCTGGGGCTCCTGGCCTTGGGGCTGATGGCGATCCCCGTGGGGCACTGGGTGGACCACCGGGGGGCTCGAGGTCCCCTGCTCCTGGGCTCCCTCCTGGGCAGCCTGATGCTTCTTGCCTGGTCCCAGGTGCGGCATCTGGGGGCCTTCTACGCGGTCTGGGTGGGGATGGGCCTGGCCATGGCCATGGTCCTTTACGAGGTGGCCTTCGCGGCGGTGGCGGTGTGGTTCCGCCGCTGGCGCCACCAGGCCACTTTCGTGATCACCATGGTGGCGGGGCTGGCCAGCACGCTCTTTGTACCGCTGGAAACGTTCCTTGTGGAACACCTGGGCTGGCGCCATGCCCTAGTGGCCTTGGCCCTGATCTATGGGCTTACCACCCTACCCCTGCACGCCCTGGTGCGCCGCCGCCCAGAGGATCTGGGGCAGGGGCCCGACGGCGAAAGCGGGCCCACCGCACGGCCCCCCGAAGCCAGCGTAAGCGCCCGGGCCGCCTTCAGAGGTGCGGCTTTTTGGTGGCTGGCCGCCGCCTTCACCCTTCTCCGGCTGACCCCCGCGGCCATGGGGGCGCACGGGGTACCCCTACTGTTGGAGCGCGGCTACAGCCCGGCCTTCGCAGCGGTGGCCATCGGGTCTGTCGGGCTGGTGCAGCTTTTGGGACGGGCCCTTTTCCTGCCGGGTAGCCAGCGCTGGTCGCTCCACCGGGCCGCCTTAGGGGTGGCGCTCTGCCAGGCCTTGGGCTCCCTGGCCCTCCTGCTGGTTCCCGGCGCGTTTGGGGTATGGGCCTTCGTGGGGCTCTACGGCATGAGCAACGGCGCAAGCACCCTGGCCAGGGCCGGGCTCGTGGCCGAACTTTACGGCCCTCAAAGCTACGGGCGCATCAACGGGGGCCTCAGCCTGGTGGTTTCCCTCACCCAAAGCCTGGGCCCAGTGGGCGCGGGCTTTCTGTACGGGGCCACGGGCGGCTACGACGCGGTGCTTGGGATTCTGGCGGCCAGCTCCCTCCTAGCGGCCCTGTGCCTACACCAGGTGGGCCGGAACCCCAAAGAGGAGGGCTCCTTATAAAAGGTCTTTCCAGTAGGTCGCTTTTAAGGGCCACCCCCAAAGCAGAAACCCTAGGGGCTGAAAATCAACCACTTAGTGGTTGAAAATCAACTACTTATCGGCTACGCTAAGGGCGTGTTTCCCAGACACCTCATAGACCCTATTCGCACCGCCCTAAGGGAGCGCCCGGTGGTCCTCCTTCTGGGCGCCCGGCAGGTGGGCAAGTCCACCCTAGCCCAGGGGCTGGTGGCCCAGGGCCTCCTGGACCGCTACCTGACCCTGGACGACCTCGCCCTTCTAGCCGCCGCCCTGGAGGACCCCCAGGGGTTTCTGGCCGGCCTCCGGGGCCGGGTGGTGCTGGACGAGGTCCAGAGGGCCCCGGGCCTCCTTTTGCCCCTGAAGGCCCTGGTGGACCGGGACCGGCGGCCGGGCCGTTTTCTCCTCACGGGGTCCGCTAACCTCCTGGCTCTACCCAAGGCCTCCGAGTTCCTAGTGGGGCGGGTGGCCCTCTTCACCCTCTGGCCCCTTTCCCAAGGGGAGATGGAGGGCAGGAAGGAGGGCTTCCTGGCCGCCCTCTTTGGGGAAGAGCTCCCCCCGATCCAGGGGGAGGGCCGCCTGCCCCTGGACCGCCTCCTCCGAGGAGGCTACCCGGAAGCGGTGGGCCTTTCCCCCGAAGGGCGTGGGCGCTGGTTCCGGGACTATCTGGCCACCCTCCTGGCCCGGGAGGTGCGGGAGCTCAGCCAGATCGAGCGGCTCCCGGAACTCGCCCGGCTCTACACCCTCCTCGCGGGCCGGCCCATGGCCCTCCTCAACTGGGCGGAGCTCGGGCGGAGCCTGGGCCTGCCGGCCACCACCCTCAAGCGCTATTTCGCCCTCCTGGAAACCCTCTTCCTGGTCCGGACCCTCCCCCCTTGGGAGGCCAACCTGGGCAAGCGGCTGGTGAAAAGCCCCAAGGTCCACCCCACGGACACCGGCTTGGCCCTCCACACCTTGGGGCTGGATGCGGGGAGGCTGGAAACAGACCGGAGCCTCCTGGGGGGGGTTTTGGAGGCCTTCGTGGCCATGGAGATCACCAAGCAGGCGGGGTACGCCCCCTTTCCCGTGGGGCTCTTTCACTACCGGAGCCACACCGGGGAGGAGGTGGACCTCCTCCTGGAAGGCCCTGGAGGGCGGGTGGTGGGCCTCGAGGTCAAGGCCCGGGGAAGCGTGCGGGGGGAGGACTTCCGCGGTCTTAAGGGCCTGGCCCAGGCCCTGGGGCCCCGGTTCCACCGGGGGGTGGTCCTCTACCTGGGGCGGGAGAGCGTCCCTTTCGGGCCCAACCTGCACGCCCTGCCCCTCGAGGCCCTCTGGCGGCTCTAGGGGGCCGGCCTACTCCTCCAGGCGGTACACCCTGGAGGGCCGCCCCGGGGTCCCATAGGCCGACTCGGCCCTAACCCTCCCCTCAAGACGGAGGGCCTCCAGGTAGCGCCAAGCGGTGACCCGGGAAAGGCCCAGGGCCCTTGCCACCTCTTCCACCGTCCTTCCTCCCCCCTTCAGAAAGGCCAGGACCCGCTCCAGGGTGTAGGGGTCCAGGCCCTTCTGGATCCGCCTGCGGGCCAGGAGGCGGTCCAGGTCCTCTTGCGAGACCCTTTCCTTGGCCCTCAGGCTCCGGAAGGCCCGGTAACGGGCCAGGGCCTCCCGGAGCCGGGCCCGGCCAAAGGGCTTCACGATGTAGTCCATGGCCCCCCCCAGAAGGGCCCGCTCCACCGTGGGCACGTCCTTGGCCGCGGTGATCACCACGGTGTACACGCTCCCCAGGACCGGCAGAAGGTCCAACCCGTGGCCGTCCGGAAGATAGAGGTCCAAAAGGACCAGATCCGGGCCCAGCTCCAGGGCTTCCAAAGCGGCCTCCAGGCTCCCCGCCACGCCCACCACCTCCAGGCCCTCCGTCTCCAGAAAGGCCCGGTGCAAGGAAGCCACCCGGGGATCGTCCTCTACAATGAGGGCCCGCTCCGGGGTTCCGGGAAAAGGGCCCGGAACACGGTCCATCCTTCCTCCCTATGGTAGCCCAAGTCGCCCCCCAGGGAGCGCACCTGAGCCCGGGCCAGGGCCAGGCCGTACCCCCGCCCCACCCCCCGGCTGCTGATCCCGGGCAGGAAAACCGCCTCTTCCCCGGGAGGAACCCCCGGCCCGTTGTCCCAGACCTCCACCGCAATCCCCCCCTCCTGCGGGCGGAAGAGGAGCCGCACCTCCCCCCCTGGCTTGGGAACCGCCTCCAGGGCGTTCTCCAAGAGGTTGCCCACCACAAAGGCCAGGACCTCCCCCAAGGGGGCGTACCGGGCGGGCAGCTCCCCCTCCAGCCGCAGGAGTACCCCCCGCTCCCGGGCCCGCCGCACCTTCCCTAAGAGGAGGGCGGCCACGATGGGCAGTTCCACCCTCCCCAAAAGGGCGGCGAGCTCCGCCTCCGCGGCCAGCTCCCCCTGCACCAGCCGGAGGGCCTCCTCCGTGCGCCCGAGCTCCAAAAGCCCCCCCACCGCGTGGAGGAGGTTCTGGAACTCGTGGGCCTGGGCCCTAAGAAGTTCCAGGTGGCGGCGGCTTTGGGTGAGGCTCTCCGCCAGGCGGAAGAGCTCCGCCTGCTCCTGGAAGACCACCACCCGGCGGGCCCCCAGGGGCACCACCCTCACCCAGGCGGGCCGGCCCGTGGGGAGGGGGAGCACCTCCTCCACCCCCCAAGCCCCCTTGGCCCGCAGGGCCCTTTCCAGCTCAGGCCATACCCTTCCCAGGGAGAGCGGGGTGAGGGCTCCTTGGGGTAAGCCCAGGAGGGCCAGGCCCTTGGGGTTGAGGAGGACCACCGCCCCTTCCTCCACCACCGCCACCCCCTCCTCCAGGGCCTGAAGGGCGGCCTCCAGGGCCCCAAGCCGAGAGGCCGCCTCGAGGGGGGAGAGGCCCAGGCGGCGGCGGATCTCTCCCGAAACCCTAGCCCTGGCCCAAAGACCGGCCCCGAGGGCCAGGAGGAGGGGAAAGAGGAGGCTCGGCCGGTAAAGGGGGTAGGTCCGCTCCAGCTCCAGGGCTCCCGGGGGCATGGGCCGGGCCGCCCAGATCTCGAGGCCCTTGGGGCTCAGAACCGCCTGCGCCCCCACCTCCCCCAGGAGGGGCACGGGGTCTTTAGGCCGGGCGGTCCAGCGCACCTCCAGCCCCTCCAGGGCCCTAGGCTCCTCCAGGCGAGCGGCGGCTTCCAAAAGGGCCCCTGCCTCCCTTAAGAGGAGGCCTCCCAGGTGGTGGTTGGCCTCCCAGCCCCAAAAGGCCCAAAGGACCAGGATCAAGCCCCCCAGGGGAACCAGAAGGGCGCGGGCCATGCCCGCATTATCCCGGCCTCAAGGAGGGTAGACCAAGGCCTCTCCCGGATCAAAGGCCAGGCGGGGGCGGGCCTCCCCCACCGGCCTCGGGCTCAGGAAGCGGAGGGAGGCCTCCCCCACCCGGACCCAGTGCTCGTAGTGGCTTCCCAGGTAGAGGCTGTGGGCCAGCTCCCCCTCCAGCAGGTTGACCTCCCCCGGAAGGGCGGGGTGCAGGGCCTCCGGGCGCAGGACCAGCTTGGCCAACCTGCCGGGCACCACAGGGCCCATGGCCCGGGCTCGGAGGGCAAACCCGGCCAGCTCCAGCCGGGCCATCTCCCCTTCCAGGCCCAGCACCAAGGCGTCCACCACGTTGGGGTTACCCAGGAAATCGGCCACGAAAAGGGTCCTGGGGTTGCGGTAAAGCTCCTCCGGGGTCCCCACCTGCTCGATGCGCCCCTCGTTGAGGAGGGCGATCCGGTCGGCGATGGCCATGGCCTCGCCTTGGTCGTGGGTGACGAAAAGGGCGGCCTTCCCTGTGGCTTTCAGGGTTTCCCTGAGCCAGACCCGGGCCTGGTCGCGAAGCTTAGCGTCTAAGTTGGAAAGGGGCTCGTCCAGGAGGAGAAGTTTGGGATCGTACGCCAGGGCCCGGGCCAGGGAGACCCGCTGCTGCTGCCCGCCGGACAGGGCCCCGGGGTACCGGCCTTCCAAACCGGTGAGCCCCAGGCGGTCCAAGAGGGCCAGCACCCGCTCCCGGACCTCCCTTTCGGGAACCCGGCGGAGCCTCAGGCCGTAGGCCACGTTCTCAAACACCGTGCGGTGGGGCCAGAGGGCGTAAGACTGGAAGACCAGGCCCAGGTTGCGCCGCTCCGGAGGCAGGAAGAACCCGCGCCCCCCATCGAAGAACACCTCCTCGCCCAAAAGGATCCGCCCCCCCGTGGGCTGGACCAGACCCGCCACCGAACGCAGGAGGGTGGTCTTGCCCGATCCGGAAGGCCCCAAAAGGGCCACGATCTCTCCTGGGGCCACGGCCAAGTCCACCCCCCGCAGGACCGGGTTCTCCCCCAGGCGCACCTCCAGGGCCTCCACCCTTAGGGAAGCCCCTCCCGGGTCCCGCGCGCCCCCAGTTCCCATGGATGCCCCTTCCCCGCGCCGTGAAAATGCTCTTCCAAACATCTTCACCTCACAACCCCTGGGGCCGCACCCCAAGCCGGTTGGCCAGCAGGAAGACCGCGCTCACGATGAGGACCTGCAGGGTGGCCAAGGCCGCGATCACGTCCACCGCCCCCGTGCCCCACAGGGCCACGATCTGGGCCCCCAGCACCTCGGTCCCAGCGGTGAGCAGGTAGACCCCCGTGGAGTACTCCCGCACGAACTGGATGAAGAGGAGGAACCAGGCGGTGAGGATCCCCCCCTTCAGGAGGGGCAGGGTGCCGTTCAGGAAGGCCCGGACGGGGGAAGCCCCAGCGATGCGGGCCGCCTCCTCCACCTCCCGCCCCACCTGCAGGAGGGCCGCGGTGAGGAGCCGGACCCCGTAGGGCATCCAGACCACGGTGTAGGCCAGGATAAGGCCCAACAGGGTGGTGCGGAGGGGGGCCAGGGGCTTGAAGAAAAGGAAGATCCAGAGGAAGGCCAGCCCCATGACCAGCCCCGGCACCGCCCGGGGCAGCCCGGCCAGGTAGTCCAGCACCCGGCCCCAACCCCGTCCCCGCTGGATGCCCAGGGCCACGAGCAGGTAAAAGGCCAGGGCGGCCATGCCCCCCAAGGCGGCCACGACCAGGGTGTTGGTCACCGCCCGGCTCAGGTTGGGCAGCTTGAAAACCTCCACGTAGTGGCCTAGGGTAAAGACCTCCCTCAGGTCCACCCCCGGCCCCCAGCTGGTCACCAGGCTACGGAAAACCACCCCCAGCACCGGGAGGACCACGGCCACCAGGAGGTAGAGGGCAAGGACCAGGGCCCACACGTAGCGCAACCGCCCCAGGGGGAGCCTTTCCGTACGGTACCCCCGGGCCCCGATGGCCACGTACCGTCCCTCCAGCCGGCCCACCAGGTAGCGCTGCAGGAGCACCAGGGTAAAGGCGATGAGGACGATGGCCACGCTCACCGCCCCCATGAGGTGGTAGGCGGAGGTTCCGGTGATGGCCGTGAGGCGGTAGAGGTAGGTGGTGATGACCATGATCCCCTTGGCGTCGCCCAGCACCAAGGGAAGACCAAAGAGCTCAAACCCCAAAAGGAGCATGAGCGCCCCGCTGTAGACCAAGGCCGGGCGCACCAGGGGCAGGGTTACGGAAAGGGCCACCTGGTAGGGCCTGGCCCCTGCCACCCGGGCCGCCTCCTCCAAAGAGGCGTCCACGTTCTGGATGGTGCTGGCCACGTAAAGGTAGACGTAGGGCACGTGGGTGAGCCCAGCGATCACCGCGATAGCAGGTAGGGTGTAAATGGTCCAGGGCACCCGCCCCAGGAACCCCTCCACCCACCCCGACACCAGGCCCGAGGGGCCGAAGGCCACGATGAAGCCGATGCCTAGGATGATGGCCGAGATGAAGATGGGAGCGAGAAGGAGGAGTTCGAAGAGGCGGGCCAAGGGGAGGTCGGTCTTGGTCACCAAGAAGGCGAAGAGGCTGCCCAGGGGCACGGCCACCAAAACCATCCCCAAGCCGATGAGAAAAGAGTTCTTCAGAGCCTCAAAGAAGTAGGGATCGTGGAGGATGTAGCGGTAGGCCTCCAGGGCAAACCGCTTGAGGGGGGCGAAGAAGGGAGCGGTGAGGAGGCTCTGGTAGAGCAGGATCCCGATGGGGGCCAGGACCATGGCCCCCACCAGGGCCGCCAGCAGGGCCGCCGGCCAGGCCTCGAGGAGCCGGGAAAGCCTACCCGATGGGGCCACCCTTCCCCCCTTACTGCCCCCGCACCGCCTGGCGCCAGAAGGTTAGGAAGCGCATCCGCTCCGCCGGGTCCAGGTTCTTCAGGATCTCCCGGGACACGGGGATGGCGTAGACCTTATCCTTGCCCCCCACCGCCCGGTAAAGGGCCTGGGGCGTGGCCTCCCCCACCACCGTTTCCCTCCGGGCGAAGATCAGGGCGGTGTAGGCCATGAGGTTCTGCCCCCGGAGGGAGAGGAGGTAGTCCAGAAAAAGCTTGGCAGCGTTCGGGTGGGCGGCCCGCCGGCTGATGAGGGCCACCCTCTGGATGGCCACGGTGCCGTCGGTAAGGTACACGATTTCCAGGTCCTTTACGGTGCGTTGGCGCAGGAGGGCGTAAGATCCGAAGAAACCGTAGGCCAGGTAGTGTTCGCCGGAGATCACCTTTTCAAAGGCCGCCCCGGTGGAAGAGTAGAGGGCCACCTGGGCCCGGCCAAAGGCCCGGGCGAGGTCCTGGAACGCGGGGTACTGGTCGTAGTCGGCCTTGAGGATGGTGAAGCCCACCGCGCTCCGCTCGGGGTCCCAGGTGGCCACCCGGCCCCGCATCCGGGGCTCCTGGAGGAGGCGGGCCAACCCCTCCCGGGTGGAGGGCACCTCCCCTGGCCTAAGGAAACGCCGGTTGTACACCACCACCGCCGGCTCCAGGGTGGTGCCGTAGGCCAGGTTCTCCAGACGGGCGTTGGCCGGCCAGTTCTTGGCCTCGGGGGAGTCGTAGGGAAGGGCGTACCCCTCCAGGGCCAACTTCACCTGGAGCTCCATGGCGCTGGACCACAGGAGGTCCGCACTCCTGGCCCCCGCGGCCGTCTCGCTCACGAAGCGATCGTAGATGGCCTGGGTCCCAAGGTCATTGTACTCAATCTGTATAAACGGGTACAGGCGCCGGAAATCGTCCAGAAGCGCCTGGGCGCTGGCCTGATCCGTGGAGGAGTAAACGATGAGCCTTCCTTCCTTTTTAGCGGCTTCCACCACGGCGGGGTCGGAAGCTGGCCGGGTTTGTTGGGCCAGAGCCAAGAAGCTAAGGAACAGGATCAGAAACCCCCAAAGCCTTGTCCGCATCTCTCCACCTCCCAAATGGGTCTAACAGGGGACACTATAGGGGACGCCTGGCCCAGGAGCAAGGCCCGTTGCGTTTTTTTCCCGCTGGTGCTTTGGAGCACAAGCGCAGGGAAAAAAGGCCGTTTTCATCGAGGAAATCGGTTTAAAGAAAGGTGCGCTTCCTAGGATACGCTTAACCCATAATGGGGTGGGTGTGGGGATTCCCGAAGGAAGCAAAGAGGGCCGGCCAAAGGGGTTGCCCAACGAAGCCCGGCGGCCCCAATCCTACCGTATGCGCGTGTCTTGGCCAAAACTCCTAGGCGCTTTCCTCTACGTGGGCTTCACCGCGTTCGGCGGTGGGGGCACCGCCCACCTTTACCAGCTCGTGGTGGTGCGGCGGGGCTGGCTGAGCGAGAGGGAGTTCCTCGAGGCCGCCGCCCTATGCCGGATCCTCCCGGGGCCGGTTTTCGCCAACCTGGCCGCCCACCTGGGAACACGGCTGGGAGGGATTCCGGGAGGGGTGGCTGCCCTCATAGGGGTGCTCTTCCCCGGGGCAAGCCTGATGCTGGCCCTAAGCCTGGCCTACTTCCATTTAGGAACCCAACCCGGATCCTCCGCCGCTGAGGCCTTGAGGGGCATCATGGCCTCAGCCATCGGGTTGATCCTGGCGACCACGTTGCACCAGGCACGGATCGGGCTGGACTCCCCCAAGGCGGTTGCCCTGGCCCTTTGGGTGTTCGTAACCTATGGCCTCTTCCATTGGCCCCTTCCCATGGTGCTCCTTTCGGCGGTCCCCGTGGGGGTGGCCTTCTACTGGAGGGAAAGCCGATGAGAGAAGAGCTGGAGATCTTCCTGACCTTTTTTCGCCTAGGCCTCATCAGCTTTGGGGGCGGGATGGCCAACCTGCCCGAGATGGCCCGCGTCCTCACCGCCCGGGGGTGGGTCACGCCCCGGGAGTTCGCCGACGGCTTCGCCCTCGGCCAGTTCGTGCCCGGACCCAACATGCTGGCGGTGGTGTTCTACGGCCTGAAGGCAGGCGGCTTAGGGGGGACTTTGGCCGCCCTGCTGGGAATGTTCCTGCCTGGAGCCACAGGGGCTGCCCTCCTGGTCCATGTCCGGGAGTGGATGGCGCGCGCCCGCTGGAGCCGGGCCCTGCGCAGGGCCTTGGTCCCCATAGGCATGGGCCTTTCGTTTAGCGTCCTCCTGACCCTCATCCAGATGGGGTTGGACAGCTTAGGGAGCCTTCTCCTCGTGGGGCTGTCCGCTTTCTTGATTTACCGGGGAAAGGGCATCCTTCCTGTTCTGCTGGCAGGAGCCGTACTGGGGCTTCTGCTTCCTGGGGTGTGAGCCTTCGCGCCATATGAAAGCCGGGAAAGCCCTGTTTAATGTTAAAAGTCCAGATTTCTCGGCTCTGTTGTTGATTTCTTTTAAAAGCCTTAACCCTTAAGACATATTGTTGATCAACAACAAGGAGACCCCCCGGCCCCGGCTTTTCGCCGTGCAGGACGCAAGCTGCTCCCCAAAACGCCCCAAGTCTTCCGATAGAACTCCCCAAGTCTTCCGATACCAACTCCCCAAGTCTTCCGATAGTCCGGGGTCCAGACTCCCCAAGTCTTCCGATACCAACTCCCCAAGTCTTCCGATAGCGATTCCCCAAGTCTTCCGATACCTCAAGCCCCAAACGCCCCAAGTCTTCCGATACCTTGGGGCCCGAACTCCCCAAGTCTTCCGATAGGGGGGCTTGAGGGGATAAATCCCCTTTTTTATCGCAAAAATCCCCTTTTGGCCCCTTTAGGGGTCCCCCGAACTCCCCAAGTCTTCCGATACCCCTAGGGACCGAGCCGCTGGCGAAAACTTTGGATCCAGTCTTCCAAAGTCCCCCGGGCCGCGGCCTCCTTGAGCTCCTCCACCACCGTCTTCGGCTCCAGGACCCCGCTTTCCATGAGCCGGGTGAGGTCCTCCAGGTCCCCCACCCCGGCGCGGGCGCGCAGGAGGAGCTGGGCCACCTGGAGGGCCCGGCGGATCTGGGCCTCCTTGGGCATGCTCTGCCACTCCCGCTCCGCCTCCTCCTCCATGCGCCGGGCCTCTTCCTCCTCCTGTTTGGCTTGGAGGCGCCGCCGGGTGGTGGGGGGCAGGGCCCGGGCGTACTTGCCGCTTTCGTCCCGGATCACGTCTACCAGGAAGCCCAGGAGGTTCTTGGGCTTATACCCTGAGGCCAGGATGGCCCGGTAGCGTTCCAGGCGCTCCTTGATGTGGGCCAGAGAGAAGCGGCGGGCTAGGGAGTAGGCGGAGGTGAAGGAGAGCCCCTCGGCCATGAGGAGTTCCACCGCCTCCATGTCCGGCACCCCCCCGGCCTCCTCCCCGAAGACGTAGACGATGGTCTGGTTCTGCCCCCGGCCCACGTACTCCACGGACTGGAGATAGCGGCGGGCGATGAGCTCCTCGTGGGCCGGGGCCAGGGTGCGGCGCACCTTGTCCGGGCGCTTGTGGACGATCTTGCAGGCCGCGGCCCACTCCATCAGGTTCACCTCAAAACGGGCAAGGGGGGTGGGGTTCTCCGGGGAGAAGCGCTGGGCGTCCAGGAGGCGGTAAAGGGCCCGGCTTAGGGGCCTGCGCAGGCTGGCCATGAACTCGATGTCGATGGGCTTCACGTAGTTTTGCTTCAGGGAGCGGACGATCTCCTTGGCCAGGGTGACCCGGAGGACGCTGGCCCGGTCCAGCCGGCCCTCGGGGGAGCTGGTGTACTCCAGCTTTTCGATGTAGCGGAAGGTGACGCTCTGCCACCTTCCCCCGGAGCGCCAGGCCTCGGAGAGGACGTAGGTGGCGGTGGTGAGGCGCATAAGGCTCTCCTTGAGGGCCTGGTAGTAGTAGCCGGAGGTGTCCAGGCCCATGAGCTTCAGGATCTGGTAGGGGGTGGTGGTGAAGGTGCCGTCCTCCGGGGCCCCGGCGTTGAAGTAGAGGGCCAGGAGGGCCAGGGAGACCTCATTGTCTAGGCCGTGGGGCACGCCCCCCACCTTCTCGCTGGCGTAGCAGGCCAGCTTCACGGGCTTGCCCAGGAACTCAAACTCCTCCTCCCAGGAGGCGTACCCCTCGGGGATCCTCTCCTGGATGGAGATAAGCCCCAGGCGGGCCACGTTGGCCTCGTCGAAGTGCTTGGGCTGGGGGAGGAGGTCCCGGGGGAGGCGGGGTTTTTTGCCCTGGGTGGCCATGCTGGGAAACAGTTTACCTGGAGAGGGGATAGGGGCCTCCGAAGTATAATCTTGGGCGATGGCCCCCGCGCTGGAGGCGGCTCTGGCGGCCGCCAAGGTTCTACCCATCCTAACCCCGAGGACCCTGGAGGGCCTCGAGGGGCTGGGGGAGGCCCTCTTAGAGGCGGGGTTCTCCTGGATGGAGGTGACCCTCCGCACCCCCCTGGCCCTGGAGGCCATCCGCCGCCTCCGGGCCCTGGGCCTGGAGGTGGGGGCGGGGACGGTGCTGAACGAAGCGCAGGCGGAAGAGGCCCTGGCGGCCGGGGCCTCCTTCCTGGTGTCCCCCGGGCTCAGCCCGGGCCTGGCCCGCTGGGCGGAGGCCCAGGGCCTCCCCTACCTCCCGGGGGTGGCCACCCCCACCGAGGTCCAGGAAGCCCTGGCCCTGGGCCTCCGCCTCCTCAAGTTCTTCCCCGCGGAGGCCATGGGCGGGGTGCGCACCCTTAAGGCCTACGCCCCTGTTTTCCCGGGGGTGCGCTTCGTCCCCACCGGGGGCATCGGCCCGGAAACCCTCGAGGCCTACCTGGCCCTGGAAAACGTTCTGGCCTGCGGGGGAAGCTGGCTCTTGGAAGGGAGCCTGGAGGAGGTCCGGACCAAGCTTAGGGGGCTGGGGAAGCTCAGGCCCCAAGCTCAGCGCTGATCCTCCGGGCCGCCTCCTGGACCAGGGGGGCCACCTCCTGGATGCGGGCCTCGTCCAGGTACACCGCCGCGGTGGACACGCTCACCGCGGCCACCACCTGCCCCTGCCCGTCCCGGATGGGGGCGGCGACGCACCGCACGCCCACCTCGTTCTCCTCCAGGTCCAGGGCGTACCCCCGGGCCCGGGTGCAGCGGAGCTCCTCCCGGAAGGCCTCGAGGTCCCCGATGGTCCTGGGGGTGCGCCTGAGGCCGGGCACGAAGTGCCGGGCCCAGACCTCCTCGGGCAGGTGGGCCAGGAGGGCCTTGCCTAAGGCGGTGGACTGGGCGGGGAAGCGGGAGCCGACCCGGGAGGCTAGCTGGAGCTCCCGCCTTCCCGGGAGCTTGTCCACGTAGACCACCTCTCCCCCCTCCAAGACCCCCAGGTGCACCGTCTCCCCCGTGCGATCCCGGAGCCACTCCAGGTGGGGGCGGGCGAGAAGGAGCAGCTCCTGCTGGGCGTGGGCCTGGAACCCCAGGCGGATGAGCTTGGGGCCCAGGGCGTAACCCCGCCGGGGCTGGTGGCGGAGGTAGCCCGCCTGGACCAGGGCCCGGGCCAGGCGATGGGCGGTGCTTTTGGGAACCCCTAGGGCCCGGGCCAGCCCCTCCAGGGTGTGCACCCCCTCCCCCACCTTCTCCAGGAGGGCCAGCCCTCGGGCTAGGGTCTGGGTGCCCCGCGGTTCCCCCTTCACGCTCCCCATGTTACCACTTAGTAGGACTAGGGGGCAAAGCCACCCCAAAGCGTCTTTGCCCTGGGGTGCCAAGCCTCAGGGCGGTGGCCAGGATGAACCGGTCGGCCGGGTCGGGGTGGGGGAGGTCCAGGTGGGCGGCCTCGAGGGCCACCCCCCCTCCAGGGGCACCACCCGGATCCCCCACACCCGCAAGGCCTCCTCCAGCCAGCGCCGGGGCTCCAGGGTGAAGGTGAGCTGTCCCTTCCGGGCCGGGACCGCCATCTCCCGGGAGGCGATGGCCGGGATGTAGAGGGCCTCCCTCCGGGCTTGTACTCCAAGGCGTGGGCCTTGAAGCGGGACTTAGAGACCTTCATGACCAAGGCCACGGTACACGCATCGGGGGGCCGAGGCGGGCCCGGGTGCGTCCAGGGGCTCAGTAGGCCAAAAACCCCCCGTCCACCACCACCGCCTGCCCCGTGAGGTACTCCGCCCCCTCGCCCGCCAGGAAGGCCGCCACCTGGGCGATCTCCTCAGGCTTGGCCCAGCGGCCTAAGGGGATGCGGGCGGTGATGGGCCCATAGAGGGCGGGGTTTTGCCGAACGGGCAGGGTGAACTCCGTCTCCACGTACCCCGGGCAGAGGAGGTTGACCCGGATCCCATGGGGGGCCCACTCCTTGGCCAAGGCGCGGGTGAGGCCGAGAAGGGCGGTCTTGGCCGTGGTGTAGGCGGGGATGGGCACCGGCCCCCCCGCGGTGAAGGTGGTGACCGAGCCCAGGAAGATCACCCGGCCAAAGCCCGCCTGGGCCATGTGGGGGAAGGCCGCCTTGGCCAGGAGGAAGGCCACGTCCAGGTGGAGGTAGAGCACCCGGCGCCACTCCTCATAGCTGAGCTCCAGGGCCGGTTTGCGCACGTTGACCGCGGCCGCGTGCACCAGGATGTGGAGCCCCCCTAGGGCCTCCGCCGCCTCCGCCACCAGGGCCTCCGGCGGGTCCTTTTCCAGATCCACGGGGAGGGCTAGGGCCGGCAGGCCCTCCCTCTTTAAGGCCTCCGCCGCCTCTCCAGGGTGGCGGCTGGCGATGGCCACCCCCACCCCCTGCCGGAGCAGAGCCTCGGCGATGGCCCGGCCGATGCCCCGGCTTCCGCCCGTTACCAGCGCCTTTCGCTCCATGCCCATCCACCTCCTCTACCGGTGCCAGCCTCCCTCACCCCGTAGGAAGGCCAGGACCTCCTCCTTCCTGGGGGCCTCCTCATGGTCCCCCCGGCTTGCGGCCACGAAGGCCCCTAGGGCGTTGGCCAGCCTAAGGCGTTCCTCCGGGGAAAGTCCCCAGAGGTGGCCCGCCAGGTACCCCGCGCTGAAGGCGTCCCCTGCCCCCACGGGGTCCACGGCCTCTACGGGAAAGGCGGGGGCCTCGAGGCGCCTCTCCCCCACCCGGGCCGAGGCCCCTTTGGCCCCCCGTTTGAGGACGATCTCGGGGACGGGAAGGTTCCAGACCGCCCCCTCCTCCCCGAAAAGCCCCTCCGCGTCCTCCTCGCTCAGGAGGAGGAGGTCCAGGGAAGGCAGGGCCTCCTCCAGCCAGGCCCGGGCCGCCCTCCCCTCCCAGAGGTGGCGGCGGTGGTTCAGGTCCAGGCTCACCCTAACCCCCCGGGCCTTGGCCTCGGCCAGGGCCCAGAGGCTGAAGGCCCGGCAGCTTTCCGAGAGGGCGGGGGTGATCCCGCTCAGGTGGAAGAAGCGGGCCCCCTCCAGGTAGGCGGGGTCAAAGGCCCCCGGCCCCATGCGGCTCGCCGCGGAGCCCTGCCGGTAGTAGAAGACCCGGCCCTGCCCCAAGGGGAGGATCCGCCTCAGGTAGACCCCCGTGAACCCCTCCACCCGGCGCACCGCCCGGGTGTCCACCCCCTCGGCCCTAAGCCGCTCCAGGATGAGCTCGGAGAGTTCGTCCGTCCCCAACCAGGTGACGTAGCCCACGCCCACCCCCAGCCGGGCCAGGGCCACGGCCAGGTTGAGCTCCGCCCCGCCCACCTGGACCTCCAGAAGCTTCCCCACCCTCAGGCGCCCCCGCTCCAAGGGCACCAGGGCCACCAGCGCTTCCCCCGCGGTCACCACCTCAGGCATCGCCCCTCCACGCCACCCCGTAGCGGGCCCCCAGGGCCTTGAGCTCGGCCACCACCTCTTCGGGAAGCTCCAGGCCCTCCCTCAGGGCCTGGGCCCGCCGCCGGGCCTCCAGCTCCCCCGGGAGGAGAACCTCGGGGAACCCGGGGGCGGGTGGGGTGGCCTTGAGCTCCGCCCACAGGCGCCCCATGCGCTCCAGAAAGGCCTCCCGGCCCAGGAAGGCCTCCGGGTCCAGGGCCAGGAAGAAGTGGCCCACGTCCTGCGGCCGGTCCCACTCGTCGTACATCCGCCCGATCCCGTGGGTGACCCCGGCCCCCGCAAGCACCCCGGAGAGGACCTCCACCAGGAGAGCGAGGGCGTAGCCCTTGGGGCCCCCGAGGGGGAGGAGGGCGTGGACCGCGTGGGGGTCCTCCGTGGGCCGCCCCTCCCGGTCTACCCCCCAGTCCGGGGGGATCCTCTCCCCCCGCTTCCGGGCCAGGAAGACCTTGCCCATAGCCGCCTGCGAGGTGGCCAGGTCCCCCACCACCACCCCCTGGGGAGCCGGGGCGGCGAAGGCGATGGGGTTGGTGCCTAGGGCCTTTTCCCGGCCCCCGTAGGGCACCACGTCGGGCTCGGCGTTGGTGGTCACCAGGGCCACAAGGCCCTCCTGGGCGAGCGTTTCCGCGTAAAGCCCCGCCATGCCGAAGTGGGTGCTCCGGCGGACGGCCACCGCCCCCACCCCGTGGGCCTGGGCGAGCCGAGCGGCCAGGCGGGCCGCCTCCAGGGCCACCCGGGGACCAAAGCCGTGGGCCCCGTCCAGGAGGGCCACAGGCCCCCGGACCTCGGGGGCGAGGCGGGGAGAGGGGTTCACGAGGCCCGCTTCCAGGCGGCGAACGTACACGGGAAGCCGGAGGAGGCCGTGGCTCCCCACCCCCCGGAGGTCGGCCTCAAGGAGGGCCCAGGCCACGGCCTCCGCGGAAGGCCCATCGGCCCCCGCCCGCTTAAGAACCTCCTCGGCGAAGCCCCGGAGGGCCTCAGGCCTAAGCCTCATAGGGTCATCCCCCCGTCCACCACGAAGAAGCTCCCCGTGGCGAAATCCCCCGCGTCCGAGGCCAGGTAGACCGCGAGCTCCGCGATCTCCTCGGGCCGGCCCAGGCGGCCGATGGGCTGGCGCTGGGCGAAGGCCTTTAGGCCCTCCTCCCCCCCGGCCCGCGCCCGCAGGGACGGGGTGTCCACGGTGCCCGGGCAGATGGCGTTCACCCGGATGCCCCGGTCCGCGAAGTCCAGGGCCACGGAGCGGGTCATGGCCAGGATGGCCCCCTTGGTGGCCGCGTAGACGAAGCGCCGGGGCACCCCCTTGAGGCTCGAGGCCACCGAGGCGATGTTGATGATCCGCCCCCCACCCTGGGCCAGCATCTTGGGCAGGGCGGCCTGCATGGCCCAGAAAACGCTCTTGGCGTTGAGGAGAAAGGCCTCCTCCCAGTCCGCGTCCGTGGCCTCCAGGAGGTCCCCCGTGTGGACCACCCCCTGGGCGTTCACCAGGATGTCCAGCCGCTCCAGGCCGCCGATGACCCGGAAGAGGGCCTCCTTGTCCCGGGCGTCCAACCGCACCGCGGGCACCACCCCCTGAAGCTTTTCCGGATGGAGGGTGGCCCCCAGGACCTGGGCCCCTTCCCGCTGGAAGGCCTCGGCGATGGCCCGGCCGATGCCCTGTCCCGCCGCGATGACCAGCGCGTGTTTGCCCTTAAGCCGCATCCAACCCCCCTAGAAGAGAAGCCGGGGCAGGAAGAGCACGATCCCCGGGAAGAGAAAGGCCAAGACCAGCACCAGAAGGGTGGCCAGGAGGAAGGGCCACCCCTCCCGCACGTACGCCCCGATGCCGCACCCCATGACGGAGCAGACGGAGTACATGGAAAGGCCCACCGGGGGCGTAAGGAGCCCCACCGCACAGGTGAGGACCATGAGGACCCCGAAGTGGACCAGGTCCAGCCCTAAGGCCCTGGCCGCGGGCACCAGGATGGGGGTGAGGAGGATGATCATCACCGTGGAGTCCAGGATGGTGCCCAGAAGAAGGAGGGCCAGCAGGATGAGGGCCAGGCCCACCTGCGGGTTTTGGATGGCCTCGAGGAAGAAGGCGGAAACCTTTTGGGGCACCATCTCCCACTTCATCCCGTAGCCCAAGACCGCGGCCATGGCGATGAGGAGGGCCACCATGCCCACATCCCGCACGGAATGGGCGAGGGCCCGCACGAGCCTTTCCCAGGAAAGCTCGCGGTAGACCAGGCCCACCAGGAGGGCGTAGACCACCGCCGCCGCCCCCACCTCCGAGGGGACGAAGACCCCGAAGCGGAGGCTTAGGAGGAGGAGGAAGGGAAAGAGAACGGCCAGGAAGCTCTCCCGGAAGGCCCGCCAGAGCTCGAGGGCCCCCGGAGGCCTGGGCCTTTCCGGGGCGTAGCCCCGCCTCCGGCTCAAAAGGGCCACCGTGGCCATGTAGGCCGCGGCCAGGAGCACCCCCACCCCGATCCCCCCGGCGAAGAGCTGCCCGATGGACACCTGGCCGATGCTCCCGTAGAGGATGAGGCCGATGCTGGGGGGGATGGCCACGGCCAGGAGGCCGGAGAACCCCTGGAGGGCGGCCACAAAGCCCGCGGGGTACCCCTTGCGCACCATCTCCGGCCCCAGGAGGCGGGCCTGCATGGTGGCGTCGGCGATGGCCGACCCCGAGACCCCGCCCATGAGGAAGCCCAGGAGCACGCTCACCTGGGCCAGCCCCCCCTGGAGGAAGCCGGTGAGGGTGTGGGCAAAGGCCAGAAGCCGCCGGGTGATCCCCAGCTCGTTCATCAGGTTGCTGGCCAGGATGAAGGTGGGGATGGCCAGGAGGGAGAAGTTTTGCGTTTCCGAAAGGGCCAGCTGCACGGGCATGGTGAGCTGGAGCCCGGGCTGGCTCAGGAAGAAGAGGAGGCCCCCGATGCCGATGGCGAAGACCACGGGCATCCCCAGGAGGAGGAGGGCCAGAAAGACCAGGAAGCTCAGGACCATGGCCCCCTCCGGAGGAGTTCCCTTAGCTTCCCAAGAGCGGTGAGGAGCATCAGGAGGCTTCCTAGGGCCACGCTCAGGGTCACCCAGGTGTAGCTGAACCCGGGGATGCCCTGGAAGCTGCGGAAGCGGGTGAGGTAGGCCATCTGGAAGCCGTAGTAGGCCAGGAGGAGGAGGAAGAGGGCCACCAGGCTCCAGGTGAGGAGGCGCACCCCCCAGCGCACCTTTGGGGGAAGGAAGGCCAGGAAGGTGTCCACCGCCACGTGCCGCCCCTCCTTGAGGGCCAGGTCTGCTCCCAGGAAGACCGCCCAAGCGAAGAAGAAGGTGGCGAGGTCTATGGACCAGTCCAAAGGATGCCCCAGGAAGCGGGCCACCCCCCCGGCGAAGACCACCAGGGTGGAGGCCAGGAGGCAGACCATGGCCAGGGCCTCTTCAAGCCGTTGGATCCGGGAAGGCATGGGCATGGCAGGAGAAAGCGGGGCCCCCCACCCTGGGGGCCCCAGGGTTTAGCGCCTCAGGGCCTGGTAGAGGGCGTCGCGGATGGTCTTGAGGCCAAGCCGCTCGTACGCAGCCTCCGCCGCCCGCCGGAAGGCGGCCAGGTCCACGTCGCTCACGATGGTCATCCCCCGTTGCTGGATAAGGCCCTTGATCCTCTCCTCCTCGGCGGCGATCCGCTGGGAGGTCTCCCGTCCGGCCCGCACGCACTCCTCCCGGAGGATCTGGCGGTAGTTGGCGGGAAGGCGGCGGTACCAGGCCTCCCCCACCACCTGGAAGTTGATGAGGAGGAAGTGCTTGGTCTCGTTCACGTAGCGCAGGACCTCCCAGAGGCTCATGTCGGGGATGTTGGCGTAGACCAGCTCGGCCCCGTCGATGGCCCGCTGTTGCAGGGCGGAGTAGATCTCCCCAAAGGGCAGGGCCACGGGGGTGGCCCCCAGGGCCCGCACGGATTCCTGCCATACAGGCGCCGGGGGCGTGCGGATCCTAAGCCCCCTCAGGTCCTCAGGCCGCCGCACGGGGCGGTTGGTCATGAAGTGGCGGTAGCCCTGGACCCAGTTGAAGCAGAGCACCCGGATCCCGTACTGCTGGGCCAAGCGCTCCACCCACCCCTGGACCACGGGCAGGGCGGCGAGCCGTTCCACCGCGGCGTAGCTGTCCACGAAGTAGGGCCCGTTGAACACGCCGAGCTCCCTTACGTAGTTGCCCAGCCGGGCCCCGTCGGTGTTCTGCCCCACGGGAACCCCCTGGCGGAGCTGCTCCAGGATGTCCTCCTCCACCCCGAGCTGGGCGCTGTGGAAGACCAGGATCTGCAGGTCCCCGCCCGTGCGCTGGGCCACCCGTTCCGCCCAGGCCTGGAACCCCGCGTGGTAGGGGTGGTTGGGGCCCAGCACGTGGTTGAAGCGCAGGGTGTACGTGGGAGCGGCCCAAGCCCCACCCAAAAGCCCGAGCGCCCAAAGCCAAACCGCAAGCCCGACCCTTTTCATGGTTGACCCCCTTGTGGTCTCCCATAAAGTAAGACTAAGTACCACTTTTTGTCAATAGGTTCGGCCCCCAACCTGGGGCGGGCTGGGGAGGACCCGTGCTTCCCAGCCCCCCGCCCGGGCGAGGGCTCCGGTGGGGCGCTAAACCACCTCCCCCCGCACCAGCCCGATCCGCCCCACCCGCGTGCCGAAGGCCCGGAAGCCCGCACCCCGGAGGAGCCCCAGGAACCCCTCGAGGCTCGGCCGGTAGAGCATCCCCTCTCTCCCCTCCCCCAGGAGGAGCAGGGCGAAGAGCCGCCCGCCCCTCCTCAGCACCCGGAAGGCCTCCCGGGCCGCGGCCTCGGGGTCTTCCAGCTCGTTCCAGGTGGGGCCGAAGGCCACGCCGGAGAAGGCCCCATCGGGGAAGGGCAGGGCCTCCGCCCGTTCCGCCTCCCGCCCCACGGAGCGGAGGAGGGTCCCTCCCTCGGGGGCGAAGCCCGAGAGGAGGGTGACCCCCGCGTCCAGAAAGACCCCCGGGGGTAAAAGCTCCCCGCCAAGCCCCCGGGGTAGGTGTGGGCCTCCAGGACCACCTCCCCGAGGAAGAGGGCGTGGTCCCCGTCCGTGGGCCACTCCACCGTCCTCAGCTCGTAGACCGCCAGGGCCCTTTCCGGCACCAGGGTCCTTTGCAAAACCCTCGCCGGGCGCAAGGCCACCCCGAGCCGTTCCGCCTTGTCGGCCTTCCGGCCCGTGAGGTAGCCCGCCCGCACCACCCAGGCCCGCTCCTCCCAGGGGAGGAAGCAGAGGGCCCCCTCCCCGAGCTCCCGGAGGAGGGTTAGGGTGTGGTTCTTGCGGTCCACCGCCAGGAGGAAGCGGAAGGGGTCCTTGGAAACCGGGGTCCACCAAGCCATGGGCATGAAGTTCCGCCCCACCGCGAGGAGGGCCAGGCGCATGGGGTAGAAGTGGGCCTTGTACACCCCCCTAGGATGGGCCTGGGGTCTGGGGAAAAGTGTAGCCCCGCGAAAGGAGGAGGCCAGCCCCCTGTGGGAAGGAGAGGAGGCTTCCCTTTCGGGAAAGCGTGGTAAAGTGGGCCATTTACGGAGGGGCTTGGGTGAGGGGGCGCCTTTTCTACGGGTGGATCGTGGTGGCGGTGGCGGTGCTGGCCACCCTGGTGGCCGCCGGGGTCCGCTCCGTGCCGGGGGCCCTGCTGGTGCCCGTGGAGCAGGAACTGGGCTGGAGCAGGACCACCCTCTCGCTGGCCGTCTCCCTCGGGCTGGTGCTTTTCGGGTTGGGGGGGCCTTCCGGCGGCCACCTTATGGACCGCTACGGCCCGCGCCGCGTGGCCTTCGCCGGCCTCCTCCTGATGGGGCTGAGCATGGCGGGCAGCGCCCTCATGGCCCAGGTCTGGCAGCTCAACCTCGCTTGGGGCGTGGTGAGCGGGGTGGGCACGGGCATCGTGGGGAGCGTGCTGGGCGCCACGGTGGCCAACCGCTGGTTCATCCGGCGGCGGGGGCTGGTCACGGGGCTCTTCGGGGCGGCCACCTCGGCGGGGCAGCTCGTCTTCATCCCGGCCCTGGTGGCCTGGGCCACGGGCCTGGGGTGGCGGGAGGCCAGCTGGATCATGGCCGGGGTGGCCTTGGTAGTGGCGGTGCCCATCCTCTGGCTCATGAGGGACAGCCCGGCCGAGGTGGGGGAGCGGCCTTTGGGGGCTCCGCCGGGTAGCCCGCCCCCTAAGGTCACCGCCGAGGCCGGGGTCATGGGCCGGGCGGTGCGCTCCCCCACCTTCTGGCTTTTGGCGGGCACCTTCTTCATCTGCGGGGCCACCTCCAACGGCCTCATCGGCGTCCACTTCATCCCCTACGCCGTGGACTGCGGTATCCCCCAGGGGGTGGCCTCGAGGATGCTGGCCCTGCTGGGGGCGATGAACTTTCTGGGCACGCTGGCCTCGGGCTGGCTCACCGACCGCTTTGACCCCCGCAAGCTCCTCAGCCTCTACTACGCCTTTCGCGGCGTTTCCCTCCTCTTCCTGCCCTACGCGGTGGCCCCCGAGACCATGGTTCCCTTCGCCATCCTTTTCGGCCTGGACTACATCGCCACCGTTCCCCCCACCGTGGCCCTGGCGGCCGACCACTTCGGGCGGCAGAACGTGGGTACGGTCTACGGCTGGGTCTTCGCGGCCCACCAGCTGGGAGCGGCCTTCGCCTCCTGGGCCGGGGGGAGCGTGCGGGACGCGTTTGGCGCGTACACCCTGGCCTTCTTTCTGGCGGGGGCGCTGGCGGTCATGGCTGGGCTGCTCTCCCTGGGCATCCGCCGGGCTCCCCGGGGCGCGGGGGCCTAAGGCAAGGGGGGTTTCTTGACGATTCCGCACCATCCGAGCGCTTGACACAAAATCGGAAACCCGGCTAGGATGCCCCCATGAAGGAAAGGTTGGTGCCCCTGAGCCTCTGGGCCGAGCAGCGGGGGATTCCCGGCTCCACCGCCCGCAAGATGGCGGAGGAGCGGGAGATCCCCGCCCGCAAGCTGGGCCGCTACTGGTACGTGGTGGAGGAGGTGGAGGAGGGAAGCGGCCAGGGCCGGGTCCTCACCCTCTTCAACCACGCGGGGGGGGTGGGGAAGACCACCCTGGCCCGGGACCTGGGGTTTGAGCTGGCCTCGAGGGGCCACCGGGTCCTCCTGGTGGACGTGGACCCCCAGGCCAACCTCACCCAGTGGCTGGGCCTGGGGCCCGTGGAGGAGAAGGACACCCTCCTCACCCTGACGGGCGGGGTCCTGCCCGAGCCCAAGGAGGCCTACGGGATGCACGTGATCCCCAGCAGCCTCCGCCTGGCGGTCCTGGACGTGAAGCTGAAGTCCGTCCCCGCGGGGGAGCTCCTCCTGAGGCGCAAGCTCCAGGCGGTGCGGGAGGCCTACGACTTCATCCTGGTGGACTCCCCGCCCTCCCTGGGGCCCCTTTCCTTCCTGGCCGGCCTGGCGGGGGAGGGGTTCATCGTCCCCGTGGAGACCACGGCCAAGGGCCTGCAGGGGCTCGAGGGGGTGATGGAGGTGTCCGAGCTCTACGCCACCGCGGTGGGGGCGGCCAACTTCATCCGCCTCCTGGTGCCCACCCGCTACGACCCCCGTTCCCGCACCGCCCAGGAGGCCCTGGAGGGGGTGCTGAGCCTGGGCAAGCGCTTCCCCGTGGCCCCGCCCCTGCACGAGCGCCCCGGCCCCTTCCGCCGCAGCGCGGCGGAGCGGGTGCCCATCCACATGGTGGACGGGGCCCAGGAGGCGGTGCGGGAGGTCCAGGCCATCGCCGACGCCCTCCTGAAGGTGGCCCAGGAGGTGGAGGCATGAGCCAGCTCCGGGAACTCTTGGGCCACCTGGAGGCCAAGGCCGAGGCCCTGGATAGGCGCCTCAAGGCCCGGACCGCCCTCCCCCTCTCCGCCCTCCTCCCCTCCCCCCACCAGCCCCGGAAGCGCCTGGAGGGCCTGGAAGACCTCGCCGCTTCCATCAAGGAGAAAGGAATCCTCCAGCCCCTCCTGGTGCGCCCCCTGGGGGAGGGGCGGTACGAGATCGTGGCCGGGGAGCGCCGCTTCAGGGCGGCGGAGATGGCGGGCCTCGAGGAGGTCCCGGTGGTGGTCCTGGACCTCACCCCCGAGGAGGCCCGCGCCGTCGCCCTCATCGAGAACCTCAAGCGGGAGGACCTGAACCCCTACGAGGAGACCGTGGCCCTCCTGGACCTCCTGGCCCTCAGGCTGGGGACGGACCGGGAGGGGGCGGCCAAGGCCCTCCAGAACCTCCTCCAGGCGGAGAAGCGGAAGGGGGAGGTGTCCCATAACGTTATGGGACAGGCGGAGGTGGTGGAGGAGGTCTTCCGCACCGCCGCCCGCCTGGACTGGCGCTCCTTCGTCCAGAACCGCCTCCCCCTCCTCCGCCTCCCCGAGGACCTGAAGGCCGCCCTGGAGGAAGGGGCCATCCCCTATACCGCCGCCCTGGAGCTCAAGAAGGTGAGGGACGAGGGCGTGCGGAAGGCCCTCCTGGAGGAGGCCAGGGCGGGGCTTTCCTTAAGGGACCTCAGGGCCCGGGTGCGGGCGGTTCTAGAGGGAAAGCGGGAGGAGAGGAAGGGAGACCTGGCCCTTCGCCTGAAGGCCCTCCTCCCCCGGCTCAGGACCCTCTCTCCGGAAAGGCGGGCTCGGGCGGAAACCCTTTTGGCGGAGCTGGAGGCCCTAGTCCGAGGGAAGAAGTAGCCCAAGGCCTCAAGCCATGCGCCTCGAGGACCTTTGCCCTGGCCTTTTCCTGAAGGGTCTCCTCCCCCAGGCCCTGGTGGAGGTGGTGGCCGTGGAGCGGATGGGCTCCGGCGCGGTGAACCTCACCTACCGCACCCTGGAGGGCCACGTGGGCTCGCGCCTCCTTCTGGCGGAGGAGGCCCGGGCCCTGGAGGCCCTAGAGGGGGCCCCCTCCTGGCCCTTTGACGGGGACGGGGCCCTTTTCCGCCTGGCGGCCGAGGCCCACCGCCTCAAGCTGGCCTACCTCTTTGACCCCCTCCTGGCGGTGCACACCTCGGAGGTGGAGCCCCTGCCCCACCAGATCCTGGCCGTCTACGAGGTCATGCTCCGCCGCAACCCCCTCCGCTTCCTCCTGGCGGACGACCCCGGGGCGGGGAAGACGGTCATGACCGGCCTCCTCATCAAGGAACTCATGGTCCGGGGGGACGTGCGCCGGTGCCTCATCGTGGCCCCGGGGAGCCTTTTGGAGCAGTGGCAGGAGGAGCTGCAAGGGCGTTTCCAGCTTCCCTTTGAGATCCTCACGGGGGAGCGCATCGCCCATGCCCGCACGGGGAACCCCTTCCTCGAGGCCGATCTCCTCATCGCCCGCCTGGACAAGCTGGCCCGCGATGAGGCCCTGCAGGCCAAGCTGGCCCACCCGGAGAACCGCTACGACCTGGTGGTGGTGGACGAGGCCCACAAGCTCTGGGCCAGCGTGTTCGGGAACGAGGTGCGCTACACCAAGCGCTACCACCTGGGCCAGCGCCTTTCCCGCCTCACCCGCCACCTCCTCTTCCTCACCGCCACCCCCCACAACGGCAAGGAGGAGGAGTTCCAGCTCTTCCTGGCCCTCCTGGACCCCGACCGCTTCGCAGGCCGGTTCAGGGCAGGGGTGCACCGCAGCGACATCAGCGACCTCATGCTCCGCCGCCAGAAGGAAGACCTCCTCCGGATGGACGGCACCCCCCTCTTCCCCGAACGCCGGGCCTACACCGTGGCCTACCGCCTCTCCCCGGAGGAGGAGGCCCTGTACCGGGAGGTTACGGACTACGTGCGCCAGGAGTGGGGGCGGGCGGAGCTCCTGCCCGACCGGCGCCGCGGTGCGGCGGTGGGCTTCGCCCTCACCCTGCTCCAACGGCGGCTGGCCTCCTCCCCTGAGGCCATCTACCAGTCCTTGAAGCGGCGCCGGGAGCGCCTCGAGGCCCGCCAGGCCCGGGTAAGGTGGGGTGAAGCGCTCCTTCCCGAAGACCTCGAGGCCCTGGACGCCGACCAGCCGGAGTGGGCCAACCTGGAAGACCTCCCCGAGGAGGAACAGCTCCGGCTGGAAGAGGCCCTCTTGGGGGAGGCCACCGCGGCCCGCTCCCTGAAGGAGCTCCAGGCGGAGGTGGAGACCCTAAAGCGCCTCGAGGCCCTGGCCCTGGAGGTGCGGAACCGGGGGGAGGACACCAAGTGGCGCGAACTCCGCTCCCTTCTGGAGGCCCTCTTCGGCCGTAGCGCCGACCCCGGCCGGAGGAAGCTCGTGGTCTTCACGGAGCACCGGGACACCCTGCGCTACCTGGAAAAGCGGGTGGGGGACTACCTGGGCCCCGAGCGGGTGGTGGCCATCCACGGGGGGCTTTCCCGGGAGGAGCGAAGGAGGCTTCAGGCCCGCTTCCTGGAAGACCCCAGGGTGCAGGTCCTCCTGGCCACCGACGCCGCGGGGGAGGGGATCAACCTCCAGCGGGCCCACCTCATGGTGAACTACGACCTTCCCTGGAACCCCAACCGCCTGGAGCAACGCTTCGGGCGCATCCACCGCATCGGCCAGACCGAGGTCTGCCACCTCTGGAACCTGGTGGCCGAGGGCACGCGGGAAGGGGAGGTGTACCGCCGCCTTCTGGACAAGCTGGAGGAGGCCCGCAAGGCCCTAGGCGGCCGGGTCTTTGACGTGCTGGGCCGGCTCCAGTTTGGGGGTAAGCCCCTGAAGGACCTCCTGCTGGAGGCCATCCGCTACGGCGACCGGCCCGAGGTTCGGGCCCGCCTGCAAGAGGCGGTGGAGGGGGCTGTGGACCCGGAAGCCCTGAAGGCCCTGCTAGAGGAAAGGGCCCTGGCCCGGGAGGTGCTGGACCGGGCGCGGGTGCTCCGGGTGCGGGAGGAGATGGAGCGGGCCGAGGCCCGGCGCCTGCAGCCCCACTACGTGGCCTCCTTCTTCCTCGAGGCCTTCCGCCGCCTCGGGGGCGGGGCCAGGGAGCGGGAAAGCGGCCGCTACGAGATCACCCACCTGCCCGCACGGGTGCGGGAGAGGATGCGGCAGGTGGCCAAGGGCCACGTCCCCGAGGGCTACGAGCGCGTTACCTTTGACAAGGGCCGCCTAAACCTCCCCGGCAGGCCCCCCGCGGTCCTGGTGGGCCCCGGGCACCCCCTCTTTGAGGCCGTCCTGGACCTCACCCTCGAGGCCCACCAGGGCCTCCTGCGCCAAGGGGCGGTGCTGGTGGACGAGGCCGATCTGGGCACCGTCCCCAGGGTCCTCTTCCTCCTGGAGCACGCCCTCGAGGGGGGCAAGGAGGGCGGCGTGCTCTCCCGGCGGGTCTTCTACCTGGAGGTGCACCCCACCGGCGAGATCCGCCCCCTGCCCGACGCTCCCCACCTGGACTACCGCCCCCTCCGCCCCGAAGAGCCCGCCCCGCAAGACCTTCTGGCCCGGCCGGAGCTGGCCTGGGCGCGGGGGGACCTGGCCCGGAAGGCCCTGGAGTACGCGGCGGAGCGCCTGGTCCCCGAGCACCTGAAGGCGGTGCGGGAAGAACGGGAAAGGTGGGTGGAGAAGGCCAAGGCCGAGGTCCAAACCCGCCTGGTGCATGAGATCGCCCATTGGGACCGCCGCGCCCAGGAGCTCAAGGAGAAGGAAGCCAGGGGCCAGCGCAACGCCAAGCTGAACTGGCAGGAGGCCCAAAAGCGGGCGGACGAGTTCCGCGAGCGCCTGGAGAAGAGGATGAAGGAACTGGACTTGGAGGCCCAGGTCTTCGCCAAGCCCCCCATCCTCCTCGGAGGGGCCGTGGTGGTGCCTAAGGGGCTTCTGGAGCGCCTTCTTGGGGAGCCCCCTTCCAGGGAATCCCTTCCCAAAGACACCCAGGCCGCGGCCGCCCGGGCACGGGCCATCGTCATGGAGGTTGAGCGCCGCCTGGGCTTTGAGCCCGTGGACCGGGAACTGGAGCGCTTGGGCTACGACATTGAAAGCCGCGACCCCAAAACAGGCCGCCTGCGCTTCATTGAGGTCAAGGGCCGCGTGGCCGGGGCCGACACCATCACCGTAACCCGCAACGAGATCCTCACCGCCCTGAACAAGCCGGAAGACTTCATCCTGGCCCTGGTGGTCTTCCAGGAGGACGGGAGCCACCAGGTGCGCTACGTGCGCCGCCCCTTCAACCGCGAGCCCGACTTTGGGGTAACCAGCGTGAACTACAGCTTTGCGGAGCTTTTTGCTCGGGGAGAGGAACCCTGGAAATGAGGATGACCTACGGGCGCGGGCTTCCCAATAACGAAAGAGACGCCCTTTTGGGGCGTCGGGCCAGAGATACTATCTCTGGCGGGGTTTACGCTTTAATTAAAGCGAAACCCCACCCCGTTGTCAAGACCCCATTTTATGGAGGAATCTCATGGAGAGGGTAATCGCTTACGTGGATGGCTTTAACCTTTACTTCGGCCTGCGCGAGGCGAAGCTAAAGCGCTATTATTGGCTTGACGTCAGCTTGTTGGCCAAAAACCTACTTAAGCCTCAACAACATTTGGTTGCCACCCAC